>Ga0116227_10000021_pt1 | contig 278916 bp, 220 predicted proteins | sample S1TSphgellanicum_FD_89693 | JGI IMG/M metagenome (GOLD analysis project Ga0116227, IMG submission 89693) | Host-associated microbial communities from peat moss isolated from Minnesota, USA - S1T2_Fb - Sphagnum magellanicum MG | ecosystem: Host-associated > Plants > Peat moss > Unclassified... | reverse complement strand
CCGGAATCCCATACAACGAATCCTATTTACTAACACAAACAGAAGATCCAGTAATAAATAGTTAGAGCGATCACTATAAAAGGACAGCCCTAAACAGGCTGGCATAAAGCCGCCTAAGTCTCAAAGATAAATAATTTCTAAATTACTTGCTTATTAACACAGAATCTCGCAATGACAAAACTGATAAAAACGAAAAGAGCCGCAAATCGCGGCTCTTCTCGTTTTTATCTTTCGGACTTTCGGTCTTCCCGACTTTCGGACTCAAAAAACTTACATGGCTTCCGATACCACCTCGGTAACTTCAGGAACCATGCGTTTTAATAAGTTTTCGATACCCGATTTAAGCGTGATGGTAGATGACGGGCAACCGCTGCACGATCCGCGCAATTCAACCGTAACCACACCTTCGTTAAATGATTTATAGCTGATAGCACCGCCGTCTTGCTCAACCGCCGGGCGAACGTAATCGTGCAGGATCTGTTGGATTTTAACTTCCGATTCAGTTCCTTCAAACGCTACTTCTTCCTGCTCTTCGGCTTGCACTTTCAGTTCGCTTTCAACAGCACCTTTTACAAACTCCTTAACAATGGCTTCAATATCGTTCCACTCGGTACCTTCAGTTTTGGTAACGGTAACAAAGTTGCTGGCGAAAAACACACCGTTAACAAACGAGAATTTGAACAATTCTTTAGCGAAAGGAGATTTTTCGGCGCTCTCTTTAGTGGCATAATCAACACTGCCGTTAATCAGCAACTTGTTCACAATGAACTTCATGGTTGCCGGGTTTGGCGTGCTTTCGGTATATACGTTGATATTCATGACGAATGTTCGATTTTTGATTTTAACAAATGTAAGCAGGTTTTTGATTGATATGCTATAACAAAAGCGTTTTTACTCCATTATGACTGACTTATATTTGTTCTAATTGCTGGCGCACGCGTGCCGCGTGTGCCTATGCACAATAACAATTTACAAATAATCTACTAAAATGATAGATAAAATTTAGACCTTCGTCGCAGGTTCATCTCAACAGGGGAACCGGCTAAACAATACAATAATGTGGTACAATAATATCCTTGACACCATTGGTAATACCCCCATGGTGAAGTTAAATAAAATAACGGCGGGCATCCCGGCAACTGTTCTGGCTAAAATAGAAACCACTAATCCCGGTAACTCTATTAAAGATCGTATGGCCCTTAAAATGATTGAGGATGCCGAAAGAAGCGGTAAACTAAAACCCGGCGGAACCATCATCGAGGGTACTTCGGGCAACACCGGTATGGGTTTAGCTATTGCCGCGGTTATTAAAGGCTATAAATGTATTTTCACCAGTACCGATAAACAATCGAAAGAGAAATTTGACGCCCTGCGTGCCTTCGGCGCCGAGGTAATTGTTTGCCCGACTAACGTTGAGCCTGAAGATCCGCGTTCGTACTACTCGGTATCATCTCGCCTGGAACGCGAAGTGCCTAACTCCTGGAAACCAAACCAGTACGATAATTTATCGAACTCGCAGGCACATTACGAAAGTACCGGTCCGGAGATTTGGGAGCAGACCGAAGGTAAGATCACTCACCTCGTAGCAGGCGTGGGTACAGGCGGAACGATATCAGGCATTGCCCGTTACCTGAAAGAGCAAAATCCCGATATTAAAGTCTTGGGTATCGATACCTACGGTTCGGTATTTAAAAAGTATAAAGAGACCGGCGATTTTGATAAGAACGAGATTTACCCGTACATCACCGAAGGCATTGGCGAAGATTTCCTGCCACAGAATGTGAACTTTGATCTGATCGATCATTTCGAAAAGGTAACCGATATGGATGCCGCCCTGATGACCCGCGAAATTGCCCGTAAAGAAGGCATTTTTGCCGGCAATTCTACAGGCTCGGCCATTGCAGGTGTGCTGCAAATGAAAGATATGTTTAAGAAAGGCGATGTGGTTGTAGTGATCTTCCCCGACCATGGCACCCGCTATTTAGGCAAAATGTATAACGACGACTGGCTGCGTGATCGTGGTTTCATCAAAGAAGAAAAACTGACCGCCCGCCAAATTATTGCCAAAAAAGACAACCAGGACATTGTAACCATCGATATCGAAAAAACGGTGCTGGAAGCGATTAATATCATCAAATCGCTAAACATCTCGCAGATCCCGGTAACACAAAAAGGAATGGTGGTAGGTAAAATTACCGAAAGCGCCATCCTTGATGCCCTGCTGGAAAATCCATCGCTCAAATCACGCTCGGTTGGTACCATATCATCCAGCTCGTTCCCGTTTGTTGATCTGAATACATCGATAGATAAAATCTCGGCCATGATTAATAAAGACAATATCGCCGTTTTAGTTGAAGACGAGCAAGGCCGGATTGAGATTATTACGCAGTACGATATTATTAATGCGATATCGGCTTAGAAAGGTTAAGCTTAAAGGCAAAAGCAAAAAGGTATTTGGCATAGGCCGAATACCTTTTTGCTTTTGTAGATTAGAGCTATGAAAAATCTTATAGTAATTAGTTTGATATTTCTTGGTATTAATACTTGTTCGGCGCAGCGAATGTTAATGGGCAAAGAGTTTGCGGTGAAGCAAGTTAAATCAGCAATAAAGGACAAAGAAATATCACAATCTTTACGTCATCCGTTAACCATCGACAAAGAAACAGCTATCTCTGTCGCGGAAATATATTTGTTCAAGGCTTATGGTAAGAAACAAATATTAACCGAACGACCGTACGAAATTTATTTAATAAACGGGTATTGGTGGATGATGGGCACAATACCAAAAGGTGCAGATGGAGGTGGATTCGAATTGATAATGAGCGCAAAAGATGGTCGTATAATAAGATTTGCGCATTATAAGTAATTTTTGTCATTTCGAGGCATGAAGCAATCGCGAACTTGAAGAGCGTCTCTGCTTATTCGTGATTGCTTCGCACCGCAATTACAATATAAAGGTGCCTACTGTAAACCGCCTACTGCCAACTTCGAATTCCTATCTCTCATCCAATGATCCGCAATTACCAACGCGGCCATCGCTTCAACAATTGGTACTGCACGGGGAACCACACAAGGATCGTGACGGCCTTTGCCCGAGATTTCGGCGGCGTTGCCATCAGCATCAACTGTTTGTTGGGCATGCATAATAGTAGCTACGGGTTTAAACGCCACGCGGAATTCGATAGGCATGCCGTTGCTGATGCCGCCCTGGATGCCACCCGAGAAATTGGTTAGCGTACTTACATCACCCAGGTGATTCTTTACAAAAATGTCGTTATGTTCTGAGCCCAGCATTTCGCTGCCGCTAAAGCCTGAGCCGAATTCGAAACCGTGTACGGCATTAATGCTGAGCATGGCTTTGCCCAACTCGGCGTGGAGTTTATCAAATACCGGCTCGCCTAAACCAACCGGGCAATTTTTAATGTAACAGCTTACCTTCCCGCCAACGGTATCTCCGTTTTTGCGGACGTTGTCTATAAACTCAATCATTTCTTCGGCTGTAGCCGGATCTGCACAGCGGACGATGTTTTTTTCCCTTTTGGCGATGAAATCATCGGTGTTTTTAATAAACACATTGGGCGCATTAATGCGACCTACGGCGCTTACATGTGCCACTATTTCAATGCCCTGGGTCTTTAATAAAAGCTTGGCTAATGCGCCCGCAGCTACGCGTGCAGCAGTCTCCCTCGCCGATGACCGCCCGCCGCCACGATGATCGCGGATGCCATACTTGTTTTGATAAGTAAAGTCGGCATGCGATGGGCGGAACACGTTGGTGTTATGGTTATAGTCTTTAGAGCGCTGGTCCTCATTAGGGATCAGCATAGCGATAGGGGTGCCGGTAGTTTTACCTTCAAACACGCCCGATAAGATCTTTACGGTATCGCTTTCCTTGCGCTGGGTAGTGATTTTACTTTGACCGGGTTTGCGTTTATCCAGTTCGCCCTGAATGTAATCCAGATCAACATCCAGTTGCGCCGGGCAGCCATCAATAATTACCCCGATAGCCTCGCCATGCGATTCGCCAAAAGTTGTGATCCTGAATAATTGCCCGAATGAGTTGCCAGCCATGTTGTTTTTATGATTTCACCGATGTTTTTATGATTTCACCGATTGTGATTTTTAATAAGTCGCACTTCCCCTCTTGAGAGGGGTAAGGGGTGTGTCACTCTGTTTGCAAAGCCGAAAGGACACACCCCATTGAAAATTTCTGCAAAATGTAGGGTCAGTGCGTCCCCTCTCAAGAGGGGAAACGTAGGCTTCCGCCTTGCCCTTCTGCTTCCCCTTTAGGGGGCTGGGGGGCTTATCGTCCCAACAAACCCAACCTTTTCCAAATCGGTCCAAAATGCCGGGTATGATTTTTCTACCACGTTGGCATCTTCAAATTCTACCTCGGGGATCAGGATAGCTAACGGCGCGAAGGCCATAGCCATGCGGTGATCATGATAGGTGTTAAATAACACACGCTCCGGAATTTGTTTTTCGCTGCAATCCAGTTTGTAAACCTGGCCTTTTTCAATCAGCTTGACGCCGATTTTGGCCAGCTCGTTCTGTAGCGCAGCAATGCGGTCGGTCTCTTTAATCTTTAAAGTTTCCAGGCCGGTAAAAGTAGCATCGTGACCTAAAGCTGCACACACCACGATAACCGTTTGTGCCAAATCGGGGCAGCTTTTCAGGTCGAAGATCTTGCGGACAATCGGTTTCGGTTCCTTAACCAAGTGCACGCCGCCATCTTTGAATTGAGAGGTGATGCCGAAGTTGGCCATAATCTCGGTGATCACGCTATCGCCCTGTAAGCTGTAGCTGGTCAATCCCGGAAGGAAAAGATCAGCCTCATCGCTCAACGCAGCTATCGAGTACCAGTAAGATGCAGCGCTCCAATCCGGCTCCACCCAGATGCTGGTTTCTTTATAATCCTGTTTAGCAATACTGATCACGTTGTCGGTCCAATTGTGTTGGATACCCGCTTGTTGCAGCATGCTCAACGTCATTTCCACATAGGGACGCGATGTCAGGTCGCCTTCAATTTCCAATTCCAAACCTAAAGGCAGGTTAGGCGCAATCAAAAGTAAAGCCGTAATATACTGACTGCTGATATCGCCCTTAATACTGATCCTGCCAGTTTTTTGTTGGATGTTTCCGGCTATTTTAATCGGCGGGTAGCCTTCTTTTTCTTCGTAACTTATCTCGGCCCCCAATTCGCGTAAAGCATCAACCAGCACGCCAATAGGGCGCTCTTTCATCCGCGCAGAACCGGTAAGGATCACTTCTTCATCCTGCAATGTAAAATACGCCGTCAGGAAACGCATAGCCGTGCCGGCAGGGCCGATATCTACAAGTCTTAAGTCTTGAGTCTTGAGTTCTGAGTCAGAAGCTACTTTTGACTTTGAACTTTCGACTTCCGACTTCCTTAAAATTCCCGCCAACAACACCGCATCCGCAGCGTCAGATACGTTTTGTACCTGTACTTTGCCTTTGCTCAGAGCTTCGATAACCAGCGCACGGTTACATTCGCTTTTAGATCCGGTTAACTGGATGGTGCCGTTGCTTACGCGCGATGCTTTAGAAATAACAATATTTGGTTTCATTTATATACTATACATCAGCCCGGTCAAGTGTCCACACTTGATCGAAATGGATTTTTGAGCGTCCACGCTCGCGTCAGGATTTAAAGTGTAAGCGTGGACGCTTACACAGGCTTATGACCCAAGTGCAGACACTTGGGTCGGCAAAACTATATAACCCCTCTCCTGAAGGAGAGGGGTTGGGGTGAGGTGTTTAAGCGTGCGTTAACTTTTCCTGCGCCTGACCTTCGGCCTGGCCTTTGCCCATAATTTCGGTTTGCTTGCGGATAGATTCGCTGTGCATTAACTCCAATAATTTCTCGGCAAAATCCGTGTTCAAGTTTAACGCTTTAGCATAAGCGGTACGTTTTTGTAAGATCTCATCCCAACGGTTCACCTGTAAAATAGTGATCCCGTTATCTTTTTTGTAGTTACCGATTTTATCGACAACCTTCATGCGCTCGCTCATTTTTTGGAAGATTAGGTCGTCGATCTTGTCAATCTGGTTACGCAGTTCATCTAACTGGTTAATCAGCTCTTTGCTGGTAACCTCAGGTTTACGCAAAGTTAAACGGTCAATCAGATCAGCTAAAGCCGATGGGGTTAACTGTTGTTTAGCGTCAGTCCAGGCTACAGATGGGTCGATGTGCGATTCGATCATTAAGCCCTGCATGTCCATATCCAATGCTTTTTGAGCAACGTAAGGGATCAGATCGCGGTTACCGCAAATGTGACTTGGGTCGTTAATAATAGGCAGGTGAGGGGCATGCGTTTTCAGCGCGATAGCCATATCCCACATCGGTTCGTTACGGAAAGCAGATTTCTCGTACGATGAAAACCCACGGTGAATACCCGCTAATTTGGTGATACCTGCGTTGTTAATACGCTCTAAAGCGCCAATCCATAAGGAAAGATCAGGGTTAACCGGGTTTTTAACCATTACCGGTACATCAACACCTTTCAAAGCGTCGGCAATTTCCTGTACGGTGAACGGGTTAGCGGTTGAACGTGCACCTACCCAAAGGATATCCACACCAGCGGCTAAAGCTTCTTCAACGTGTTTAGCGGTAGCAACTTCAACAGCGGTAGGTAAACCGGTCTCTTGCTTAGCGCGATCTAACCATTTCAAACCGATGCTGCCAATGCCTTCAAACTCACCCGGACGGGTACGTGGTTTCCAGATGCCGGCACGCAGGGCGGTAATTTTACCGGTTTTAGCTAACAAATGGGCTGTGGCTACCATTTGGTCTTCGGTCTCGGCGCTGCAAGGGCCGGCAATAACTAAAGGCTGTTTGTCCGACGAGATCCAACTGTTTAGCGGCTGTATGTTCAAATCTAATTTCATGTTCTTGTTTTATATTTTAAATGCGTTATTTACTTAGTTTTTTAATATCAATGTAGCGTTTATCGGCGCTTTTTTTTGGGGCAGGGCGTTCGTGCAGGGTATCTTCGATATGCCTTTTATATTCGCCTAGTATGTTAAAATTGTGGGTGTATTTTAAAATCTGTTTAATAGTAGTCTCGTATTTACGATTCTCTTCCCACTCTACATCCACATAAAAATTATACTCGTTTGGTTTACCTAAAACCGGCATGCTCTGAATTTTGCTCATGTTAATGCCCTGTTCGGCAAAAATATTCAGCACCTTGGCCAGCGCGCCAACCTCATTACTCACCTGGAAACAAAGGGATGCTTTATCCGGCTTGTCAACCTTAGCGTTCTCGTGCGTGGTCAGGATCAAAAATCGGGTAAAATTCTTTTTGTTCGATTCAATTCTACGCTCTAATACATCCAACTCGTACAAGTTAGCGGCTAAGGTGTTGGCAATGGCCACAGTATCTTTCAATTTTTCATCGCGGATGCGTTTGGCGCAGGCTGCGGTATCATTGCTTTCCACAATTTTTAGGTGCGGATACTCGTCAAAAAAATCAACACACTGGCGGATAGCGATAGGGTGCGAGGTTACATACTTAATATCCTCAAACTTAACGCCCGGCAAAGCCATCAGGTGCAGTTGGATAGGAAGATAAACTTCGCCCACCACCGGGAAACTGTAGCTTAACAGCAACGAGTAGTTAGGCAAAATACTGCCGGCAATACTGTTCTCAATAGCCATTACCACATAATCCGCCTCGCCGTTCTTCAGCGCTTCGAAGGTTTGCTTGAACGAATTGCATTCAACCGTGATGATATCCTCGCCAAAATAGCGGAACGCTGCTTCCTCGTGAAAGGACGCCCGGATACCCTGTATGGCAACTCTTGGTTTTTTTGGTTTCATTTTGTCTATTAATGCAAAAAGTCCCGGCTGTTAGGCCGGGACTTTCTGATTTTGTTTATGTCTTTATAAGCATATCAGGCCCGGCTCTTACCGCTAAAGTAAAAGTAGAAACCAAAAAAGTATGCTTTGTTATTGTTCATGTTGTTGTTACTGCGGTAAATATACGGTTAGAAATCTATTTGTCAATAGATAATTTTATTTTTTAATAATAATTTAACCCAAACCAAATTTTATTTGCTGAAAATAGGGTTTGGCAGTTGCCGGGTAACAGGAATGTTATTGCGTAGAGACGGATCATTATTTGTCTGTGCAACTCCGATCGTAAATTTTTTTATTATAACAAAGGGCCAGATATTTTAGCGGGATCGAATTTCATAATCTCTTTATCAAAACAATTTATTATCGCTCGCATAGTGGCAAATAGATACCCATTAAAAGATGAATCAACGGCATGGTAGCTTCCGCCATTAACTTCAAATATTAAAGCAACGTTTTCGCCTCGAATTCCTGCCAGGTAGGTAAGGAAAAACTCCAGGACTTTTTGAATCGCTTTTTTTATGTCAAAGGCATCTACCGAAGGTGTTTCGTTTAAATTCCAAATCATTTTACTATCGCTACCGATTGGCGCACAATATATTTTAATTTTAATATGACCATAATCTCTATGCATCGACCGAATGTAGATAGCTTCGCCTTCTACGGCCTTTAAATCCCATGATAATAATAGATGATTAATTGCTGATAATTTTTCTGATTCAGGGGCGATCATAAAAATGGCAAGGTGTTCCATCACAGTTTGTTTAAGAATTAACGAATATAAATATTTAACTTCATTTGAATTTGGTACCTGCCTAAGCTTTGTGCGTTATAAACAATATGTTTGTATTAACATCACACATCTACAATGAAAAAGTTGATCATCTCATTGATATTCATCATATCATTCCTAAACATCCATGCCCAAACCCCGTCCTGGAAATTCGCCCACGTATCCGATATCCACGTCAATCTTACCAACGCAACCGCCATTGAAGATCTGCGCAGGACGGTCAAGGACATCAACGCTAATCCCGAACTGGAGTTTGTCATCATCTCCGGAGATATTACCGAGTTTGGCGCCGATGAGGAACTGAAACTGACCAAAGGTATTTTAGATAGTCTGAACAAGCCCTGGTTTATCGTGCCTGGGAATCATGATACCAATTGGTCGGAAAGTGGAGGTAACAGTTTTAAAAAAGTCTTCGGCGCCGAAACCTTTGCCATGAAAAGTCACGGCTATTTGTTTTTAGGTACCAACTGCGGTCCCAATATGCGGATGAGCCCGGGACAGGTGCCGCGCGAAAATTTGGTTTGGCTGGATTCGGTATTGAAAGCCACCCCTAAAGAAACGCCCATCATTTTTGTCAATCATTACCCGATAGATTCGGCGCTGAATAACTGGTACGAGATCATCGACCGGCTGAAAACTCATAACACCCAACTCATCATCTGCGGGCATGGCCATAGTAATCATTTGTTAAATTTTGAAGGCATCCCCGGCGTAATGGGCCGTTCAAACCTGCGGGCTAAGGATAGTATCGGTGGCTACAACATCGTCACCATAAAAGGCGATTCAGCACTTTATAACGAACGTACGCCGGGCGTAGGCACCAAACCCACCTGGACTAAGCTGCGCTTATATCAGCATGATTATAATGCCGGAAATGTATCATACATCCGCCCCGGGTATGTTGTTAACAAGCAGTTCGGCAATGTCAAAGTGAAATGGAGTGTACAGGATCGGGCTGATATTGGCGCAGGGACAGCGGTGGCCGGTCAGTTGATTATTACTACTAATACCGCAGGATGGATCACTGCTTACGATGAGCAAACCGGCAAACAAAAATGGGCCATGCAAGCAGGAGGGAAGATCTACAGCACGCCGGCAGCAAGCGGTAATATCATCGCAGTAGCCTGTACCGACGATTTTCTGTATGCTCTTGATAAAACCACCGGGAAAGTAATTTGGAAAGCTAAATCCGGCAAGCCCATCGTTGCTTCGCCTGTTATTAACGGCAACCAGGTTTTCTGCGGAAGTGCCGATGGTCATTTTAAATGTTTCGATATTAAAACTGGTAAGATTAACTGGGACTATGCCCAGGTGGAGGGCTTTGTGGTAACCCGTTCGTTGCTTTATAACGGTATGGTTTGCTTTGGCGATTGGAATAATCACTTCTACGCCCTCAACCAGCAAACGGGTACCGAAATCTGGAACTGGACGAACGGATCGACCAATCGCATGTTTTCACCGGCCGCCTGCGAAGCCGTCGCGACAGGAAATCGTTTGTTTATTGTTGCCCCCGATAATTACATGACATGTTTTGACGCAAGCACAGGCAAGGTAATCTGGAGAAAGAAAGACCCCAAATTGAAAGTCCGCGAATCGATGGGGCTTTCGGCTGATAGCAGCCTGGTTTACGTGAAAACGATGGCAGGTGATGTATTAGGAATGGATGCCAAAGCCGATAGCATGACGGTAAAATGGAAAGCTGCCCGCAACATGGGTTACGAAATATCACCCACTAAGGTAGTAGAGCGCGGCGGATTAGTATTTGCCACCTCCAATTCTGGTGTGATCTACGCTTTTAAACGCGAGAATGGCGCGTTGGCCTGGGTACATAAAATCTCGAATAGCTTAGTAAACCCGTTGGGTTTTGTGAATGATAGAGAGCTGGTTGCTACTACAATGGATGGTAAAATAGTCTGTTTAACCTGGTAGGTAATTAATATTCCCAAACACTTTTTCGGTAGAAAGTATTTTGTTTGAAATTATTCCTTTTGACGTCTTCCGGTAGTTTCATTAAAAACTCTAAAGGGTCAATCAACATGCCGGGGAATTTAATTGTTGCGCCATTTTTAAAAATCAATTCCATTATGGTAAGTATTTGTTTATTTCTTCCGCCGGCTTCTCCATAAATATTTAATTCCAAAATGTCTGATTTTAAATATTTAACAGGGCCTGCGCCATCATTAAATAGAAAATTATCGGCACCTTTAGATATGGTTATGCTAAGGTTTTTTGCTTTAGTGTATACCTTAATTGTCATGGCATCAGTGAACAATAGAAAAATTGCCACGCATAAAAAAAGAACAGCAAATATAATTGGGAAACCAGGTTGCATCGCAGCAAAGCAAATCACTACAAAATAGAATGTCGCCATTACGCCTATAGAGCTTATCCTGAAATATTCTTTAACGGGATTAATGCGATACTCAAAGCTGCGCGTAATAAAATGAGCCTTGTTACCGATATTGAAAAAGTGTTTGTCAAATCGTTCCAAATTTAAATTGCCTTCAAAAAACTCCTGTACCTTTTGGCATTCATCAATTAAATCGGGGGTGTGATATTCGTACAGATAATCCCCGGCATCAAGATAGTATATCGAAAATTTGCCGTTAAAATAAAGCGCGACTTTTAAATAGGCCCCGGCCTCGTTCTTAATCACAACGCCCGGTCCGCTCAACTGCACATCTGCGCCACGTTGCACATCCCAGGGGAAGCTTTTTATGATGGCAAGTGTTTCGTCTAAACTACGGGGCTGCTCATCAAAAAACTCGCCTTTCTCACAGATTTTGTATTGGATTTTGGAAATGAATTCGGGCATAGGGGTACAAAAAAAGAGGTGCCATAAATATAGCACCTCTTTTTAAATAAGTTTATTTACCTGCTTAATTATTCAGTAGCCTGCTCAATTGCGCAGGATAGGTTTCGCCGGTAACGGTCCCCGCGCCGGTAACCTGCCATCCGTAGGTAACACTATCGCCAAAGCAAACAATGGTGTATTTAGATAGCTTGTTGTCAATGTACGATTTTAATACTGTCTCTGCCAAAACACGATAGCCGGCAGCTGTGGGATGTATATTATCCGGCAAAATCAATGGTTCCGAAGCACTATCTTGTGCACTGAAAGCCGAGTTGATATCAACATAAATGCATTTTTTCTGATCACAAATCTCCGTGATCTCAGTCCGGATGGATGCTACTGTTAAATTAAATGCATTATACCCATTGAGCGTTGCAGCTGGCGGGCTTAATAGCATCACATCCGTATTTTGACCTTGCCTTAATTTATCAACCAAAGCAATTAAATCATTCTTGTAATTGGCATACTGGCCCTGTATAACGTCGTTGACACCGATCATAATAATGATGAGATCGGGTTTGGCCTTAGTCACCGTATCCGTCACACTTAACAAATTTTTAGTTGTATAGCCCGGGAAACCCTTCGATATCACACTCACGTTATGCGTTTTTACATAGTCGGTGGTTTTTGTATTTACCTGCGGTTCCGGGCCCGGCTCAACTATTTTTTTCTGACACGAGATCCCGGTTACCGCAAGTAAAATAAAACTTAGCCAAAGCCTCATGCTTTGTTATTTAACCGGCGTGGTATACAACTCGTTAAACAACAATTTAAACGTACCGTGCGATTGCCCGCGGAAGGTAATCTCCGGTCCGAATACATATAAGTTGCCCTTGCCAATGGTAGCCTGGAAAGCTTCCACATCATCCTTCAGCATTTTTTGGCCGAAAGCCCAGCCGCTGCGCAATGGTTTATCGGTAGCAAACCACATTAGTGGTTTTACGCCTTTGCTGGCTGCATCGGCATCCAGTTTAAATGCAGGGCTGTTATCGTATAAAACATCAGCTTCGGTATCCATACCATAAGTTGCCGGTACTTTGTTATCTACCGCAACTCGCAATACCGCACCAGGCACATAGAATTTATCGCCTGAAATAGGGCGGCCATTATCCAGCAAGGCATTTTTAACCGGCAGGTTTAATTGATAAGCCAGGTTAGCGCTGGTGCCTACGGTTACAATAGTACCGCCGGCCTCTAAAAATTCTTTCAGTTTAGGGATGGTTTTATCCGGTGTAATACGGCCTGTCCAGGTTGCAAACTCGGCAGGTACAGCACCTTCACCGCGACCGCCGCCACCGCCGAAACCACCACCGCCGCGTCCGTTTGCCACGGCCGGGATAGCGCCACCTACAAAGATGATTGCATCGTATTTGCTTTTTAAATCTCCCGCATCAAACTCCTGCGGATAAACCACTTTGAAAGAGAAATGGTATTGCTCCATTAACCAGCGGGTCCAGCCCGATGGCATTGAGCCTCCATAAGTATCCCAAAGGGCAATCCGCGCCGGGGTAATTGCAACCTCATTTTTAGGTTTGGATGCAGCGGTAGCTTTTACGCCCCAGTCTTTAGCGGCTTTGTCTAACACCGCTTTAGCTTTAACAGAATACGGTACATAAAAATCGCCGCCATCAACTACGCGGAATACCTGCGCACCAGCCTGGAACAGATCGTTCATGGCAATGAAAGAGTTATTTGCTTTACCGCTGATGATATAACCTTTAGCCACAGCAGGTGTAGCTGCAGCAGGCATCGGTTGTAGTTCCCCGTAAGGGATGCGTTTAAACGGCCCATCGAAAGCATCTAAGATGCGGTCGAATTTCACACCCATCTGGTAAGCCAGGGTCCAGCCACTCATATCATACGGACGAATTGGAGGGCCACCCGGGTAAAGGAAATCGTTAGGGTGATCCTGTGGTTCAAATCTATCCAAAACTTCCGGACGGAAAGCCTGGTTGGTTTTGATGACGTAAGAACCAGCCGGATAGCTTTTACCTGCAACAGTAAAGGCCGCAGTAGCTTTATGAATAATTAAACCCGAGCGGATACTGGTATTGATAAAACGCACCGCAGTGCCAAAATCGGCCTGATCGGCAGGGATGATATAGCCGCGTGGATCGCGATTTACAGGGTTTTTTAATACGGTATCGTAGTATTTCATAGCAACACCACCGCGACCAAAGCCGCCACCGCCACCAACAGTAACTGCGCCGCTTGCGGCACCACGGCCACCTGCGTTGGTTGAATCTGCACCACGGGCTGCAGCTGCCAGCGCGTTAATCTGATCGACACGTTTTGGCGACAGGGTCCAATAATCTTTACTACCACGCTCTATCGAGTTTTTACCCATTTGGTACGAGTTGTACAACATCTCGTCAGCATTACGGGCAGCATAGTTAGCAACGGCGTAGTTTAACGATACCGAGTAATCTATAGACTGACGGAAATGCCAGCTTTGCGGCGTAACCGGGAACGGCGTAGCCATATTAGGGATTAACCTGCTCGGCACCAACGGAATGCTTGATGGGGTAGGGCCGCCGATAATTTCAGTCAGCAAACCAACCATGTTGTGGAAGTAAGTAGCCGTACGTAAACCACCGTTCCACCAGGTGGAGTATTCAGAACCTGAACGTTCAGTATAACCCGGTTTGCCTTCCTGGTTTAAACGGTTAACCATGGCGGCGCCAACGGCATCAAGGCTGGTCACCATTAATGGATCGAATACATAGTTAAACGGATCGCGGTAGGGCGGGCCCGAAAGCACGCTACCCGCAGGGCCGCTTTGATGGTGGTTATACACAATTTGCGGCAACCACTCCAGGTATTGCTGGTTGGTAATGTTTTGCGTCTCTTTCATATTCATCATATAAAAGTCGCGGTTGTTATCGTGGCCGATGTATTTTTCCCACAGGCGCGGCACGTTCATGTTGCGCTTGGTTGGGTCGCTATCTTTCATGTACCAGTTACTGATCAACTCCTGACCATCAGGGTTTGCATGTACAAACAGGATAATATCCTTATCCAAAATGCGCATGGTTTCCTCATCGGTACGGGTAACAAAATCGTAAGCGGTTTCAATTAACTGGTGTGCACCTACGGTTTCGCTGGCGTGCAGGCCTCCGTCAATCCAAACAATGGCTTTACCTTGTTCAGCTAATTTATGGGCTTCGGCATCTGTCAGGTTTTCAGCACGGGCCAGTTTACGGCTGATATCTTTATAAAAATCCAGCTTTTTAATATTCTCCGGTGAGGATACGATCAGCATCAGCTGATGACGGCCTTCTTCGGTTAAGCCCATATCCACATACTTAGCCCTTGGCGATGCGGCCAGCTTTTTGAAGTAAGCTTCGGTTTGGGTGTAGTTAGCCAGTTTGTAATCATCGCCAATGTTAAAGCCAAAATGTTCTTTGGGCGAGGGGATGGTTTGCGCCTGCAGCGCCGTGACGCCCAACAGCAGGGCGGCGCTAAGTAAACGGAGAGTTTTACCAGTCATTGTGTTTGAGAGAGTTTTGAGTTGTTAATAGTTAAGCCCAATTTAGGCATAAACGCTGAAAGGCGGTTGTAACTTTTTTGTTTGGCATTGAGCTACGCTGTCATTATGCTGTGCTGTCATTATGCCTTCGGCGTCATTGAGTCATTTGCTACGCTGTCATTAGTTATTATAAAACCAATAATTCAATTAAACATTTCGATGTTATAACTGTTAGCTATCTTTAGCGAACATCTGCAAGAATAAAAATGAGCGACCAGTTAAGGCCACTGAATGATCAGCAATTGCTGAATGTTTTATCGTTATATCACTATGGCATTGCTATCCACATAGGCGATGACAGCGTTATTCAATGGGCTAACGATAGCATGATTGCCATTTGGGGTAAGCAGCGCGAGGACGTGATTAACAAATCGTTAGAGGACGCATTACCCGAGTTAAAAGGCCAGCCATTTATTGATCTGTTTAAAAAAGTATGGCGCGAAGGAATCACCATTTCCGGGTCTGACACTCCCGCCGATTTGATTGTCGACGGGCAATTACAAACCTTTTATTTCGATTTTGAATATCGCGCTGTAAAAGGCGACGATGGCAAAACCCTGTGCATACTGCATACGGCCACTGATGTAACCAAGCGCTACCTCAGCCAGCAACGCGAGCAAAGCATGGCCGAAGAAGTTTTGGCGATTAACGAGGAGATGTCCGCATCGAACGAGGAGTTGATGGCCACTAACGAGGAACTGCTGCAAGCGCAAATGCAGCAGCAGGGGTTATACGATGCGCTATCCGAAAGTAACGCCCGTTTCCGCGCTATGGTTAAGCAGGCCCCGGTGGGGATCTGTATCATTCGCGCAGGCGATTTATACGTGCAGGAAGTAAACGATGCTTATCTTGAATTGGTGGGTCGTCAGCGCAGCGAGTTGGAGGACCTGACCATTTGGGAAGCCATCCCGGAGGCTGCTGTGGTTTACGCCCCCATTATGAACACGGTAATAGAAACCGGTGTACCTTTTGAAGCTAAGGAACATGAGCTGATACTGATTCGTAACGGTGTGCCGGAAAATGTGTTTGTTGATTTTGTTTACGAACCTATTAAATACGAAGGTGCAGCCGACGCCATTATGGTATTGGCCATAGAGGTAACCGAGAAGGTGCGTGCCCGCCGCGAAATAGAAGAGGTGGAGCAACGCATACGCCTGGCGGTGGAAGCTGCCGAAATAGGTACCTTTGATTTGGACTTGGATACCTGCATTATGCTTACATCCGACAGGTTTAACGCCATCTTCGGTTTTGATGAACATGTGCCCTGGCGGACTTTTGCATCGGTGATTCACCCTGATGATAACGAACGCCGCCTGCAAGCGCATGAAGAAGCACTGGTAAACGGACGATTGATTTACGAAGCAAGGGTGATTTATGCCGATAGCACCATCCATTGGGTGCGGGTGCAGGGTAAGGTTTTGTATGATAGCGAAAGGCCCCGACGCATATTGGGTACCGTGCTGGATATTACCCAGGTACAGCGCCTTAATCAGCAAAAGGATGATTTTATCAGCATCGCCAGTCACGAGTTGAAGACCCCTATTACCAGTTTGAAAGCATCCTTACAGCTAATGGACCGGATGAAAGACGCACCATCGCCGCAGATGTTGCCTAAACTGATCGAACAGGCTAATCGTAGTATGCAGAAGATCAGTTCGCTGATTGAGGATCTGCTGAACGTAAGCCGCGCTAACGAAACCAAACTGAACCTCAATAAAACTACCTTTACAGCGGCCGAAATGCTGAATAATTGCTGCAACCATATCAGGGTGGCCGGCAAATACAATTTGAAGGTTACGGGTGATGAAAACCTGCAGATGCATGCCGATGAACATGCCATAGATCAGGTGGTAGTGAACTTGGTAAACAACGCGGTTAAATACGCGCCCGAATCGTTAGAGGTAATTTTGAACGTAGAACGTGAAGGAGACTTTGCTAAAATTTCGGTAACAGACAAAGGTCCCGGCATTGCCCCCGATAAAATTCCCCGCCTGTTCGACCGCTACTACCAGGCCGAAGCATCCGGCTTCCAAAACTCCGGCTTAGGACTTGGCCTGTACATCTGCTCCGAAATTATTAAACGCCACGGCGGTAAAATAGGAGTGGATAGTGAAGTAGGCAAAGGTAGCACGTTTTGGTTTACGGTGCCGTTGTGAGTAGTGAGTGATCAGTAGTGAGTAGCAAGTAGTGGATAGCGGAGAAATTAGTGGACGAAATTAGTCAGAAACGATTCTGCTGAAATAACAGGCAAATTGGGCGAAGCCGCTTTTTGAAAATTTTGATCAGCAGATATCAGAAAATCTAACTGGTGATGAATAGCGGCATAATACTGCAGCGCATCTTCAATATCCAAAAAATTTGATTGTAATGCCAGAGTTGTTATTTCATGATCAAGTTCAATGATCTTAACATCGTTTAGCAGTGTAAGCAAAATTTCTTTCGCCCGGGCAGCTCCAAACTTTTTGGTAAGCCAATAACCTGTAGTGTGTACAATTGATGGGGTGACGAAACCTTTCACTTTTCCAGAAACAACCGTTTCTAATACCCCGGCGGCATTTTGATAGTCGGCTCTGATCAAAAAAAAGTCGAGTATAACATTGGCATCTAAAAAAATCTTAAAAACCATATTTTTTCGATTGTTCTTCGTAAAAAAGCGTTGTAAGATTGCCTTCCGGTGTGTGTTCAGGAGTCGGTAACTCTTTCATTAAATCAAAAATGTTCTTCCGTTTGGATTGGGATGTTATGTTTTTAAAATGTTCCTCTACCAATTCAGAGACGCTTACATTTTTGTCTTCGGCATATGATTTAATATCCGATAATATATCTTCGTCTATCGTTAAATTTAATCGTGCTTTCATATTCAAATATACGCATAAAAATAAAATGTGCGCATATTTATTGTAATGTCACCTTTTCTATCTTCCCATTCGTCTTTCCCGCCACTTCTTTCAAAACTTCCATCAAAGCCTCTAATTTAATAGGCTTGGTCAGATAATTATCCATCCCCGCCTGGAAACATTTTTCGCGGTCCTGCAGCATCGCGGCGGCGGTGATGGCTACAATTTGGGGCTGGCGGGTAAGTAGCTTGCGGATTTGGCGGGTGGCGTCCAGTCCGTCTGTTTCGGGCATTTGTACGTCCATTAAAATTAGATCGTGATACTCTAAATCAAACAGCTGCACGGCTTCTTTACCGTTGGCCGCCAGCGTGGGTTGATAGCCCAGCTTGCGCAGGATGGTGAGCATTAGCGCCTGGTCGGTTTTATAGTCTTCGGCTACCAGGATGCTGAGCGGATACGTTTTGGCGAAACGGGGATTTAATAATCCCGCATCTTTTTGACTGAGCGGCACTTCGTACTGCTGCAATACCGTCAGCGCGGCGTTGAAGAGCTGCCGTTGCTTGAACGGTTTGGCCAATACCTGCTTAAACAGATCGGGGTGGCGTTTTAGCGAGTCGTCGCCCAGGCTGCTCATGAGTATAATTGGCAGGGTGGGATAGTCTTTCTTAATCAGGCGACTCAGTTGCACCCCGGTCAGGTCGGGCATGCGCAGATCGGTTATTACTGCGTCGAAACGGGTTTCGGCGAGGAGTGTCAACGCATCATCGCAGGATTTGGCTGCGACTGCATGGATGCCCCAGCTTTGCAGTTGTTCGCGGATTAGTCCTGCGGCGGTTGCGTTATCATCCAGCACCAAAACCTGACGGCCTTTAATTTCGTGCAAATCAACCGCCTCTGCCGGTTTTTGTTCGGCATCGAAAGTGCAACTGATATTAAATTTAAAGTTAGAACCTTCGCCCGGTTTGCTTACCACGCCAATGTGGCCGCCCATCAGTTCCACCAAACGCTGACTGATAGCCAGTCCCAAACCCGTACCGCCATAATTGCGCGATGTGGCAATATCGGCCTGCGAAAATGCCTGGAACAAATTATCAAGCTTAGCCGCCGGGATGCCGATGCCCGTATCCTTCACCTCAAAGCTCAGTTCTAATTGGTCCTGCTGTTGGGTGATGAGTTTGATATCTATAAACAGTTCGCCTTTTTGGGTAAACTTTAAGCCGTTGCCCGTCAGGTTCACCAAAATTTGCCTCAGCCTTAAACTATCGGCAATAATCAGCGGGGGAATCTGTTCATCTATCCGGTACAGCAGGTCGATGTTTTTATCAGCCGCCTGGCCCGAGAATAGTTCCAGCACATCTTCTACACAGGCCCGCAGATTAAAGCTTTGCGGGTCCATATCCATTTTGCCCGATTCAATTTTAGAGAAATCAAGGATATCGTTAATCAGGTTCAGCAAGGCCTCGCCGCTGTGGATGATGGCCTGCGTGTATTCCTGCTGCTCGGCGCTTTGTTCGGTTTCTTTCAGTAGGGAGGCCATGCCTAAAACGCCGTTCATAGGGGTGCGGATCTCGTGACTCATGGTGGCCAGGAACATGCTTTTGGCCTGGTTGGCGCTTTTGTGGCGCAGGGCATCCAGCTGCTTGCGGTAGATGACAATGAGGAAACAGATCACGATGGTGAACGAGCACATCATGGCCATAATAACCAGCAAATCGATATTATCTTTTATTTCGCCCATGGAATATCGCAACAAAAAATAAAACGTACATCATCAGCACAAACGTGGCGTGCATATTCCAGATCAAACTTTTTTGCGCCTTGCTGGCGTAATGGCTCACCACGTTAGAGAATATGAACTGGAAAAACGAACTGCAAAAATAAAGTAAAAACCCGCCGGCCACCCACCTGCCGGCAGTCGTAACCCGATCTGTATTGGGCCAGGCAAAATACAGGGCGCTCAGCAAAATAATAATCAAAGCTTCCAGCGGGCGGGTGTAGGTGTTAAAGCTGTAAATGCTTTGAAAGAAAACGAAGTTGACCACACACAGCACCGGGTACATAATCATAATCAGGTTGAGCCACCTGTCTGTTTTACGATCATTAAAAGCATGCTTAAAGTAGAGGGTGACCAGCACCAACTCGCCAGCGGTATAAAAATGTAGCAGGGGCATGTTGTTGGTATGGCGGCTGGCCAAAACAACGGCAATAACATTAATGGTAAGCGCGAAACACAGGTACCAGGTAAGCGTACGTAACGACCTATCCACCCGCTTATAATTAACCAGGCCGGCAGCTATAGGCAGCAACGTACTGGCAGGCACCACGTAACCCTGGTAAATTGTGTTAAAAGACATAGCAGATGTAGATTGCATTCGCTCCGCGCCGCATAAGGCAGAGAACGTGCGCAATTTATAAATTTGTTTACCTAAAAGTACAGTTTATTTTTTTAGTGGGGGAGTGGGGCTTGCAGTAGGAAAATAACCGGAAAAGCAGCCATCTCACTGCCTGTTCAAGCGTCTGCGCTTGAACAAAAGATTAGGTAAGCGTCCACGCTTAATTTTTGATGGTGCGAGAGCGTGGACGCTCCAAAATGCAGTTTCGGTCAAGCGTGGACGCTTGACCGGGCGCGGGTTAATTTAATCAAGGCATTTTGAATCCCATGTGAGGGTGGCTAAAACTTTTAGAGTAACCATCGCCGCCCGTAACAAAATTCAATGATAATTTATTTTCTGTTAGCCAAAACGGAACCGAGCTGGTGCCTGGATTTACCTTATCTTCAAGAAAACTAAATGAACTATTATCCAAAAAGGGTTTATAAACTACCTTGTCCATGTCGGTTGGCAAATAATAATCCGGCAAGTCCGTAAGTTTGTTTATCATGTTATGCCAAATACTATCATTAATTATTCCATTGCTGAAATTGAAAGATATTCCATTTGCTGCCGTATGTGAAACCAATACTTGCAACAACGTATCTGAAATTTTATAAACGAAATAAGCTATGTTGCGAATCTGTCTATTCAAAGAAATTGGAAATTCTTTGTCATTAGTAGAACCTATAGAATTTGTAGCCATTTGGTCTTCTAAGTAATAGCCAACACATCTTTTATCTTCACTTATGATGTTAGCCCAAGCTATTCTATTACTTGTATGTTTTAGCTTATTGTACGTTAGGTATATTAAAGACTTATCATCTTTAAGACTGTCATCGAAAATTTCAGCCAAGTTTACCTTGGCTTCTTTTTTTAACCATCTATCTATAAATTTAACAGGTTTATTTCCAGCATCACAAAAACATGCGATGATCTCGTAACAAGAATCGTAGAATTTAAACCAATCATAAATCACTAAGCGAAATTTGTCAAAAATTGTGTCAAAGGTGCCTTTATCTTCATCTTCAAAAATGGCTTCATCGGTGTACAAGTCTATTAATGATGATAAGCTTTTAACTACATAAGTACTTGTAATATTGAATATAGCCCCAGGATGTCTTAGCTCGTGTTTGAGATTGAAAATCTTAGACTCATCTATTGATAAAAAATAGTTCATTAATGGCGGATAGTACCCGGTCTGGTGTAGGTCACCTACGTATATCTTACTCATGGTTATTTATGCAGTTATTATATAGCCAACATTCAATATAGAATATTTTACAAAGCTTTCTAAGTATATTTACTAACTTTTACAAAGTTTACTTTGGGTGCCATGTTTAAAAACCTAAGACCAATGATACCTTTTATATTGATAATTATAACCAGTTCAATTGCGGTCATAGCTGGATATGTCGATTTCCAAAGTAAGCTTAAAGATCAAAAAGAACAAACAGAAAAAGAACGCAAACGAAGCGAAGAATCTGAAAATCTATTAAAGAAAAGCAACGATATACTTTCCAAAACAACAGATATTATAACAAGTCAACATACTGTAATTGACACTTCAAAGAAAATTATTGAACTGCAAAATGAGTTAAATCGAAAAAATTTGGAACTTCAAAGTTTGCAGAATTCAACGTTAGAAAAAATAACCGGAGGCAAAAGCGTTCCACAATTGCAATTTATTGTCGCAGCGGGGGTATCGATATATATAAAAGTTGCTAATGATACAAACCTACCCATAAGAAATGTGGTGGTAAAATTAACAAGAGTGGTGAATGACTTTTTTGACAAGGTCACACCTGATGGAAACAAAACGACTGATAATCCAGACGCAGTAAAAGACTGGACTTATGACATGGGCGATTTGTCGGTTAAGTCCGAAAAGTTTATTGCCGATGAAAGGTTCCCGATGACGCTTGATAGCTATCACTATACATTTGAAGTAAGATGGCTTAATGGCTCTTACCACGGTGGTTTTTCTATTACGGATGGTAAAGGAAAATGGAAAGTTGCGGATGGCAGTATTGGACAGCACACCGAAGGATTTGATTGCTCCAAAGCTGCTCAAATTAATTATACTCCTTTAAAAGTTGATAATAACGCAGTGCATAACTAATCATGGACGATAAACAACTATCAATAAGATAGTGAATACTATTAATGTAATTTAATTTAATGATTCCGATGCGTGCACCAACAGAAAGTAGAAGCCATTCTCCCATGTTCACGCGTGAACACTCTATCTAAAATCACAAAACACTAATAATCAACATCTTATTTTCGACCCGTGAACAAACGCACAAAAACAAGGCATTTTACTGTTAAAATCAGCTAAAATTTGTCGCAAATATAACCGTTAAGGGTGTTATGCGACACGGGGTTTGTTTGCGCGTGAACATGAACATTAAGTTGTTGGTTGTTAGTGAGATAAGTGTTCACGGTTTAGCTTTGTTCATCCAGTTTCGTCACAAAGAATTTATCGCTGAAGTTGACCAGGTATAGCTCTTTGGTGGCCCGGGTGCAGGCGGTGTAAAACCAGCGGAGGAAGTCGGTGTTTACCATTTCGCCGGTCAGGTAGCCCTGATCTACAAACACGGCGTCCCACTGGCCGCCCTGGGCTTTGTGGCAGGTTATGGCGTAGGCAAATTTAATTTGCAGGGCGTTGTAGTAGGGGTTTTGTTTCAGTTCTTCGTGGCGCAGTTTTTTGCTGGGGATGTGCTCGTAATCTTTCATGGCTTCCTCATAAAACTTCTTCTGATCCTCGCGCGTCAGCGCCGGCGCGTCCGAATACAGGGTATCCATCAACACTTTGCAGTTAATGGTGGCATCCTCGGTATAATCCGTCAACTCCAACTGTATATCCGCGAAGCGCATTCCATACATTTCTTCAAACCGCCGCACCTTGCGGATGCGGGCAATATCGCCGTTGGCAATAAAACCGGTGCTGCCTTCCTCGTTCTCCTGCAACCAAAAGTAGTTGTTCTTCACAATCATAATCTGGTCGCCGCCCGTCAGTTCTTCCTCTCGGTACAGTATCCGGCCACGAATTTGGCGGTTGTATAAATTGGCGTTTTTGTTGCTGCGGCAAATCACCAGGGTATTTTCGTCGCTGTATTTATTGTAGGCGTAGTTCAGGCCCTCTTCCAGTTTTTCGCTGGTCATACGGTAAACATCCTTATAGCCCTTTGTCACAATCTGCGGCATGGTTTCCTCGCCCTGCCTGATAATCTCACGGATGCCCGTCACGTTCAGCAAAATGCCCGAATCTTTTTGCTGGCGTAAAACTTCGGTCAGCTCGTAATGGAAAATAGTGAGGGCAAACTGGTCCTTCATCATCTTCACATCCAACGCCGGGCTATCTTCTGATCCAACCGGAGGCAACTGGGCGGTATCGCCAACCAAAATCAGCTTACAATTATTGGTATTGTAAACGTAGCTAATCAAATCCTGCAACAGGGTAGACCGCGCGAAGCCCTGCACCTCGTTCGATATCATCGATGCTTCATCCACAATAAACAGCGTTTGCGTGGCCATGTTATCGGCCAGGGCAAAACCTTCGTCCATGTTAATGGCCGATTTTTTCCGGTAAATTTTTTTATGGATGGTAAAAGCCTTGCGCCCCGAGTAGCTGGTCATCACCTTAGCCGCCCTGCCGGTAGGGGCCAGCAACACGTATTTAAACTGGTAAAAGCGCAAAGCCTTTACCAAAGCGCCAATAATAGTGGTTTTACCGGTACCCGCGTAGCCGCGAAGAATAAAGCATTCATCGCCTTCCCCGCTGATCAGAAACTTGTGCAGCATGCCAAAAAGCTCGCTCTGCTGGCCCGTGGGCGTATGCGGAAAGGCCTGCCGGATATGATCTGAATGCTGCATAGGCAAAAATGGCGATAAGAAAATGAATGATGAGTAAAAAATATTACTTTTGTTGATAGTTTATGGCCGAATACTCTTTTACTTATCGTAACAATAGCTTAGACCTATCAAGGACTACCGATACCGAACTTTTTATTAAAGCCAGCCGGGCCGGATTTTCTTTCCTCATCGTATCAAACGGTACTTTGCTGGCCTGGAAAGACGATTGCCCGATCAGCGAATTGTCCGACAATCACGAGTTGGCGCTGATCATGGCATCGCCGTTTAAGCAAGTGACTATTGGTATTGCTCCCGAAGCGTTGACGCTGGTGCCATCAACTATATTTGCAGATGAAAACGTTGGCGACTATGCCCGGTTTTTAGATGTTATGCCCGACGACCGCATTTTTGCCGGTAAGCTGGATGCCGATAACGAGGTGGTTTACAAAACCGATTACACCTTCCTTAATTTCCTGGTGTCGAGGTTTAGTTTACAATCAACTGTCCCGGCTGATAGGGGGTGGATAGCTGCCATTGCTAAAACTGAGCCGGCTAATTACAATATTTTTATAGATGTTGCCGGTGAGCAAATTACCATCCTGAATTTTAAGAACGAGAAACTGCGTTTCTACAACGTTTTTAAGGCCGAGGATGTTAACGATATTATTTACTACAGTCTTTTTGTAGCCCAGCGCCTGGATATCCAACCCGAATATTCGCAGCTATGCATCAGCGGCCATATTGCCGCCCGCGATTTTGAAAAGCTGGGTGAGTTTTTCCGCACGGTAAAGTATAATGACCTGAAGGTGTTTGAGGTGCCGGCCGGTGTGCCATCGCATCAAATCCTTTCGTTAGCTGCACTGGCCTAATGCGGATTATCGGTGGACGATTACGTGGGTTAAGGCTTAATCCGCCTATAAATTTGCCTGTACGCCCCACTACCGATTTGGCGAAGGAAGCCCTTTTTAACATCCTGCAAAACCAAATTGATGTAGAAGGACTGCGTGTGCTCGATCTGTTTAGCGGCACAGGTAATCTCTCGCTTGAGTTTGCTTCGCGCGATGCTGCCGAGGTGATTTCTGTTGATAAAAGCATCCGCTGCATCCATTATCTGAAAGATATGGCCAAACAACACGGGCTGGATCAGATTAAAACCTATAATGCCGATGTTTTTAAGTTTCTGGAGCTGGAGACCGAGGTTTACGATTTGATCTTCGCCGATCCGCCGTATGATTTAAGCAGGATCCCCGAGATCGTAAAGATTGTGTTCGAAAAAAAGCTGCTATCGCCCGATGGTATTTTGGTGGTCGAGCATCAAAGCATGCAAAACCTCAGTAATCATCCTGCTTTTAGGGAGCAGCGTAAATATGGGCATTCTTCTTTTTCGTTCTTCCGGAATTGAGTAGCTTAGCTGTGTGATTAACCTCAATCCAAAATTTTATTACCCTTCCCGTCAAATGAAAAGATATTCGTTGTTGATCGTCGTTGTTGGCCTTATCGCGTTTTTGCAAAGCTGCCAGACTAAAATAAACGGCACCTGGAAAAACGACCATATCGAAGCCAATTTACGTGCCGCTATCGATCAGCAAAATAAAAAGCTTTTTAAAGTACTGATGGCAAATGACGTTGTGGGCTTTAAGGAGTTGCTATCGCCCAAGTTGATTGACAGTTTAGGCAGCCGGGCCGATTCGGTGCTGAAAATGATATCGGTAATTAACGCACCAAGTTATGCCGTGTTGGATGAGTTTTACACCCGCAGCAGCGCACCAAACAGTACCGTTACATTATCAACAGATAGGAAGGATAAATATGATTATCAACTGGGCTACGTAGCTATGACGGATCATACTTACGCATCGGTTCTGGTCACCGTAAACATGCCGGTTAACTATGCTATTTTAGCCATCTACGGAAAATACGATAACGCCTGGAAACTGAATGTGATACAGGTAGGCCGGTATAGCATCGTAAATAAATCGGCGCCTGATTATTATGGGGATGCCCTGAAACAATCTAAAAAGGGGAATATCATTAATGCTGCCAATTTAATTTATACGGCATCAAATTTAGCACACCCGGCCGGGGCTTACATCAAATATAAAACCGATGGGCAAATGCAGGCGTTATTTCAAAAAACTATTGCCGATGCCAACGTGGCTTACCATTTCCCGGTAACGCTTGATGCGGTTAAAGGCAAGCCGCAGGTTTTCGCCGTTATCCCCCAGTTTATTCCTGATGCAACTCATCCCGGCATTTACCCGCTGGTAAGGTATCAGTCAAATGTTCCCATCACCGATACTGTTGCGCTTAAAGCCGAAAACAACCTGGTGCAAAAAAGTATAACAACGGCCTTTAAAGGGTTGGATGATGAGCAATATTTTATAGCCTACCAGGTATTCAATCAATTGCCGACGGCACAAGCCCAGGCGCCATACCATGGTTTTTTACAGAAGGTGAAATAGGTTTTGATAGGGGTTAAAAAACTTCGCCCACATCTATAAATAACCCGTTCGATCCTTGCCTGCCAAACCCGTAATCAATAGCCACATTGGTTTTGGAGATCTTATTAAGTTTGATGCGCAGTCCCGGACCTATCGAAGGTTGTATTGCTTGCAAAGCAGAGCCCGGTGCTGCCGAAAATGATTGTGCATTGGCGAAAATCACGCCGCCCAGCAAACCATTTTTAGTGATGTGATATCTATACTCGGTTTCCAGGTAAAAGAATTGAGCGCCCCTAAACCGCCCTTGTATGTAACCTCGTCCGGTTGATGTATTGGTATCCCACGATGTTGATGGCAGATCCAAATAAGCGGGGCGGCCATGCAATACCAACCAGCTATAGCTCCATATCCCCAGCACGTTGCCAGAGTCACCCACGCGGATAAACTTGCGCAGATCCACAATTAACGAGCTCCACGGGATGCTGCTGCCCAACCATCTGAAATTATTACGATACTGCACGTTCGCGTAAAAACCCCGGGTGGGGAAAATAGAATTATCGCGGTTATCAAAAATGCCGTTCAGCGTAATACCGGTTGAGGTAACCTGATCGGTTTTGCCGTACAAAGCATAGTCATTTGGGGCGCCGTTTACGGGGCCTTCATCTGTAATATACCAGTGATTATCATAAATATATCCCGCGCCCAAATACAGGCTGTTAGTGACTTTGTGCAGCACCGTTTGGTAAAAGCGCACGAAGGTGTAATCCATCGGGTTTTCATTCTCGATGTTGGAGCCGCTACCTAAGCCATAAGTGCTTTGAGGATATTTGAAAAATTTATACTCGCCAACGTAATTAAACAGATTGCTTTTAGACCAGATATTGGTTTGGATGGGTAAGGTGAATTGGGCTTTTTCGGTATAATCGGCACTGGCTAATATGGTTGAAATGCGCGATTTAGGCGCTGTGCGGAATGCCATATTCCCGGACAGCACGCCCGCAAAACCTGAAGTAAGCGTATAACCAATGGCCGGGATCACCGAAAACTCGGGTTTGGTAGTCACCGAATCGTTTTCAATTACGCTTTTCTTTTTAAGCAAGGCCCGAAAAACGTCGCCCATATCGCGTTGGGGTACACCTTGATGCAGCAAGGCGCTATCGTTTTTGGTGGTAGATACCGTGTCGGTGTGCGACATCAGCAATATTTTGGTTTTTTTATCCTGCGCAAGCAGTAATTGCGTGGTTAAGGCTAAAGCGAAAAAAACGGGGTATATCTTTTTCATTGTGACAATGGATTATTAAAAATACAAATTAAGCCGCCGGGAGTTTGCCGTAACGGTTATTTTATATGCCTACAAATCTAAAATAAATGTAATTTTGGTTGAGAAAGCTATATCAGATATATATGAAGATCGCCCTTTTTCCGGGATCGTTTGATCCGGTTACCAAAGCACACGTTGATATTGTAAAACGATCAGTCGACTTGTTTGATAAAGTTTACATTGGCATTGGTACTAACAGCGCAAAGCCGGGCTTTTTAAGCGTAGCCAAACGTGAGGAAATGCTGCGGGCTGTTTTCGAGACCGATCCGCGAATCCACATCATTGCTTACGAAGGGTTGACGGTTGATTTCTGCAAAAGCATCAACGCCACGTTTATGATCCGTGGCATCCGCACCGTATCTGATTTTGAATATGAAAAGGCCATCGCACAGATGAACCACGCGCTGGCCCCCGATATCGAAAGCATCTTTATTGTAAGCAAGCCCGGCTATTCTTCTATCAGCTCTACCATCGTAAGGGAAATTATGAAGTACAGCGGCGATGTAAGCCAGTTTATCCCTAAAGAGGCGCTGGCGTATCTTTAGTCAGCTTTTTCTTTTCCAGCACATCTAAAATAGAAGGGTAGGTATTGGCCTTAATTTCGGCAACATCGCCTTTATCAAACCAACGCACCTCGGTAATGCCTTCCTCTAATTGCGGTTTCAGCTTTTCCGATCCTTTGTACCCCATATTATACCAATAGGTTTTCTTTAGCACCAGGTTGCCTTTATGCTCATAAACATGGTAAGTGTTGATGATTTTTTTACCGAGGCTGCTCACGCTGATACCACATTCTTCCTCCACCTCGCGTACGGCGCCTTCTTTTTTCTTTTCGCCTTTTTCAAGTTTACCTTTCGGGATATCCCATTTATCGTTGCGGTAGATAAACAGGTATTCGCCGGTTTGATTTTTAACCAAGCCGCCTGCTGCCTCAATCAGGATGACTGATTTAACCAGTTTTTTCAGCATCGCTTTAGCATCATCGCACAAAATAAAAAACCGCTGGTTTTGATGTTGATTGTTAATTTGTGCATAAATACTTTTCAAATCAAAAAACTGATTGTCAAGCTGGTGGTAACCTTTATTAGGTTTTGGTAACACTGAAGTTATCAGTAAAACCTTTTCGTTGATATAAATTCTGTATTTTTGAGCCATGTTTAATAAAACCGAAACCGAAGAAAAGGTAGCCGAGTTTCTTCTGCAAATTAAAGCAATAAAATTGCAACCTAATAATCCTTTTACATGGGCATCGGGTTGGAAATCGCCAATTTACTGTGATAATAGGGTTACATTATCTCATCCGGCCATTCGTACTTACATCAGGCAACAGCTTACACAAGTGATTCAGGAAGAGTTTGGATCAGTTGGTTGTATAGCCGGTGTGGCCACCGCTGGTATTCCACAAGGCGCCTTAGTTGCGCAGGAATTAGGTTTACCATTTGCGTACGTACGTTCAAAAGCTAAAGAGCATGGCACCGGCAGTTTAATTGAAGGCGAGATTAAAACAGGCGAACGTGTGGTAGTAATAGAAGACCTGATATCTACCGGTAAAAGCAGCTTACAGGCTGTTGAAGCGCTGCGCGCCGCCGGTCACGATGTTGCAGGTATGGCCGCCATATTTACCTATGGTTTTGATATCGCCGACGAAAACTTTAAAAAAGCTAAATGCCGCTACGTAACGCTTTCAAATTATAATGCACTTGTGAAATTTGCCGAGGCAGGCCAATATATTTTACCTGACGATGTTGAACTGCTGAAAACCTGGCGCGAAAACCCGGGTGAGTGGGGGAAATAAGGCTTCGCGTCATTATGCCTTCGGCGCCATTAAGTCATTACGCTTCGCGGTTATTGGTTAAAATCTTAAATCAAGTAAAACAACGATGATCATTACAAATTGTCACTAATGACTAATGACTAATGACTAATGACTAATGACTAATGACTAATGACTAATGGCCCTTCCCAAAAGGTCAAAAAAAAGATCCGCACCTTTACAGGCTGCGGATCTGGTGTTTAATTATATAGCTCATCCAAAAATACCGGCGGCATGTTTAAGCATAATTTATGCTGCGGCAGATATTTTTCGATGGATGCCCGATTTATTTAGACCGGTAAACCTTCCGGCTATCAACTTTACGTAAAACTAATACTGCGTTGATAAGTACTAAACCTACTATTAATGCTACCATGATGTTGTTGTTTATATGTGGTAACTAAGGCAAAACCCGTACCACAGGCTTATAATTGGTGAATTATACCCTTTTAACGCACGTAAAAGGCAAATAGTTTCGTTATAGTAAAAAAATGAGAAAAAATATCGTAGAAAATTAATCTCATTCCCCGCCACAACTTTGTGGAATTCCCCAATTCACACTCCCCATTTTTAAATAATTACATTCCGCTTTAATTACGTGTTAATAAACGCTATTTTTGCGCAAAAACAGTTTCAGCATGATAACGGTATCTAATCTTTCTTTACGCTATGGTAAACGCACTTTGTTTGAAGACGTTAACCTTAAATTTACACAGGGAAACTGTTATGGTATTATAGGTGCCAATGGCGCAGGCAAGTCTACTTTTATGAAGATCCTTTCGGGTGAGATTGACCCGACAAGCGGTTCGGTAAGCTTTACCCCGGGCGAACGGATGGCCGTTTTAACCCAAAATCACTATGCTTTTGATGAGTTCCCGGTTATCGAAACCGTTTTAATGGGCTATAAAGAGCTTTACGATATCGGCAAAGAAAAAGATGCTATCTATTTAAAAGAAGACTTTACCGATGCCGATGGCGAACGTGCCGGCGAACTGGAAAATCTTTACGCCGAAATGGACGGCTGGAACTCTGAAAGTAATGCTGCCACTTTGCTTAGCAATTTAGGTATTAAAGAAGGTGATCATTACAAATTATTAAAGGAATTGGATGGTAACCAAAAAGTACGTGTGTTATTAGCACAAGCCCTGTTTGGCAGCCCCGATATATTATTACTGGATGAGCCTACCAACGATTTGGACATCAACACCATCAGTTGGTTGGAGGACTTTTTAGCCAGCTACGAGGCTATTGTATTGGTGGTATCGCACGACAGGCACTTTTTAGATACCGTTTGTACCCACGTTGTGGATATCGACTTCTCTAAGATGAGTATCTACACCGGTAACTACTCGTTCTGGTACGAATCGAGCCAGTTGGCGTTAAAACAGCGTGCTGATCAGAATAAGAAGACAGAAGATAGGGTTAAGGAGTTACAGGAGTTCATCCGCAGGTTTAGCGCCAATGCATCTAAATCTAAGCAAGCTACCAGTCGTAAAAAAGCTTTGGATAAAATTAACGTTGATGAGATTAAACCATCAAACCGTAAATACCCGGGAATTATTTTCAACAACCAGGGACGTGAAGCCGGTGATCAGATTTTACAAGTTGAGAACCTGAGCAAATCGTTAAACGGCGAGGTGTTGTTCCGCGATATTAACCTGACCGTAGGTAAGGGCGATAAAATTGCCATACTATCTCAAAATAGCTTAGCTACCACTGCTTTCTACGATATCCTGACCGGGCGCGATAAAGACTTTAAAGGTGAGTTTAAATGGGGAGTAACCATTAATATTGCCGATATCCCGATGGATAACTCGGAGTACTTTAAAGGCAAAGATGATAACCTGATCGATTGGTTGCGCGAGTATTCAACCGGCGAAAAGGATGATCAGTTTATCCGTGGGTTTTTAGGCCGGATGCTGTTCAGTGGTGAAGAGGTATTGAAGAAAAGTAATGTACTATCGGGAGGGGAGAAGATGCGCTGCATGTTTAGCCGTATGATGCTGCAACAGGCTAATCTTTTATTGTTTGATGAACCAACCAATCACCTGGACTTAGAGTCGATCACGGCGCTTAATAATGGCATGAAAGACTTCCGTGGTACGATGTTGTTCACCTCACGAGATCACGAATTGACATCTACCGTAGCTACCCGTATTATTGAACTGACTCCCGGTGGTGTCATTGATAAGCTGATGACTTACGACGAGTATATTACCAGCCCTGCTGTACAAAAACAACGCGAAGAACTATACGCCCTGGCATAAACTTTTAACGCTGCATTACCTATGAAAAAGCTGGCCTTTGTTTTACCCGTCGCTATTTTGTTTGTAACTAATACCTTTGCACAGGTATTTGACGGAACGATTAAAGATGCTAAAACAAACTCGGCCTTAGCTTATGTAAACGTAGGTGTAATTGGCAAAGCAGCGGGAACGGTAACAGATATAGAAGGCCACTTTAAATTAGACCTGGCCCAGGTTGGCGATGCGGACAGTCTGCGTATGTCTATGATTGGCTATGCGGCTAAAAGTTTTTCGGTAGCCGATCTTAAAAAGAACGAGGCAAAGTATAAAACCATTTCAATTGAACCTATTGAGGTTCAATTGAAAGAGGTTAAGGTGAAAAACCGTAAATGGAAAGAAGGGGTATTGGGAAATACTACACAATCCAAATCTACCAACGCAGGTTTTACCAGCAATAAACTCGGTAACGAAATTGGGATTGTCATCGGCATTAAACATTCACCTACCGTTTTAAAGCAGTTTAATGCGTCACTTTCAGAAGCTGCTGCGGCTGATATTAAACTGCGCCTTAACTTTTACACCGTGAAAGATGGCAGACCGGATCAACCCATACAGCAGGAAAACATATTTGTAACCATTAAAAAAGGCGAGGACAAGGTAACGGTTGATCTGAAACCTTATAATTTGATAGCCGAAGACAAGTTTTTTGTCAGTTTAGAAAATATAGAAAATGGTAAAGGCAGGATGATGTTTTCGGCCAGCTTGTTCAATAGTTTTATGTCCCGTGAGACAAGTCAGGCTAAATGGGAAAAAGTTGGCCTGGTAGGCATCGGTTTTAACGTACTGGCGGAGTATTAATCTCTTATAAAATTGGCCAGTGGTAATGCATGGCCAATAATATCACAATCTGCAAAACGATATTGCCGTAAACCCCGGCAAGGATATCATCCATCATTACGCCGGTCCCGCCGGGAAGCGCTTCCAATCGGCGAATAAACAGTGGTTTTACCATATCAAAAAAACGGAACAGGATAAAACCAATAAACAGCAGCCACGCGTTATGCGGGATAAAAGCCATGGTAACCAGCATTCCGGCCACTTCATCAATCACTACCCGATAGCTATCCTTACCCCAAAACGGCTCAACCTTATCACCAACGTAAATGCCTATCAATGTGATTACGAGGGTGATCAACAGAAAGATCCAGTTGCTTTGTCCGGCAGCGGTTGGCCATAATAACCAGATCAGTCCGCAGGTAACGGCAGCGGCTATAGTACCACCGCCTTTAATGTATCCGATGCCAAACCAGGTGGCTATGAGTTTATTCATTTATGTTTTTTATAGGTTTCGCTTCCCCTCTTGAGAGGGGTCAGGGGTGTGTCCTTTATGCGTAAAGAAAGGACACACCCCTGTGAAAGCTTCTGCAAGTTGTTGGTTCAGTGCGTCCCCTCTCGAGAGGGGAAACAAAGGGATTAACTTTTATCCAAAACCTTCTCAGCGCTCTCCGCAACTTCAGGTTCAACCGTATGGCGTTTTGGGAAATTAAAGAAGATCGAAGTCAGTACAGGGATTACAAAGATACTTACAGTAAAAACAGAGGTAGCAATGTCGGCCCCCTCGCCGGTGATGGCCTTAGAGAACCCTGATTCAGGCGCGAAGTGCACAAATATTGAGGAACTTAGCTTAATACCTAACACACCGATAACGATGAAAGCGATAGTCTCCAGGAAGGTGAATTTCTCCATCAGTTTTACAAATGCCTGAGCCACAAAACGCATAGCCAGGATGCCGATGAATACGCCAATGTAGATCAGCGCCATGTGGTTAGTAAAGGCCACAGCAGCAAATACGTTATCGATAGAGAAGGCAAGGTCCATTACTTCTACCAATACGATAGTCGCCCAAAACGGACCGATTAGGCCCACAGTGTTTTTATAGAACCAGCTTTTGTTTTTGTCAAGCTCTTCGTCGCTATCTTCCTTATCTTTTTTACTCAGTTTCTCTTTAAAGTAACCAAATGCCAGATACAGCAGGTATAAACCGCCAAGGGGTTTCAACCACCAGAAACTAACCAGCCAACCGGCTAAAAACAGACAAAGACCACGCAGAACATAGGCGCCTATAATACCATAGCGCAAAGCTTTTGGGCGTTGGCCGGCCGGAAGATCGAGCACCATGGTGGCCAGTACGGCGGCATTATCTACCGAGAGTAAACTCTCAATAACTACTAAGTTTAAAATGACAAGCAGGCCCGCCTTAATGTCGTCGCCTAATAAAGAGTGTATGATATCCATTTGTGGTTTTGAGTGCTATTTGTAATATATGTTACATCAGGTCGGTGTTCAGCATGGCTTTCAGCATGTTGGCCTGTACATCTACATCGCTGATGCTTTGCAGGAAACTAATATCGTTCAGCTTTTTGTAATTATCCATCAGCAAGCCTTTAATATCCGGCGGGATGGTTGTTTTAATTACACTGATGCTGCCGTTAAGCTGGTCGTTCTTATCTTCCAGCTCCCTGATAAAAGTTTCCTTTTTGGACAGATCGGTAGGGGCCGTATCCAGTTTCAGCTTGTTAATATCGCAAAATAAAAATAATTCTTTAGGGGGGAAGTATAAAAAATACTTGTCGCTGTCAGTCAGGTTATAAATTTCTACCACTACATCGCCGGCTTTTAAACCGCAGTAGAAGTTGCATTTATAATCTGTTTTATTGATCAGCCCCATCAGCTTGCGCTGGATAATAGCATAGGCATTACTGTAAACATCCGCCGGCTCGTAGTGGATCAGATCAAGGATCAAATTATAAGAAACCTCGTAATAAAAATCCTGCGAGTAACGGGCACTAAAAGCATTGATGTTTTTGGCGAAGGGATATTCGGACGAATCATCGGAAAGTACCTGGTAAAGCTTACGCAGCGAGGTATTGATCTTTAAAACCTGCCTTTGCTGATCGAGCTTAAAATTATCGGCCGAGAAGATGGAACTCCTGATCTGCTTGATGAGATCCTTATTCAGTTGGATCTCATCAAGCAGCAGCAGGATGCTTTGTTCGTTGTTTTTTTTGATCTTACGAAGCAGATCTAACAACGTTTGGGTAAACTGGAGATGAAACAACTCCAGTTTATTAATATCAAGCTCCGGGTTTTCTTCAAATAACTGGTGGATGACCTGGCTGCGCAGATAGATCCGGTAGATGATATCATCACCAAAAAAAACCGACAGCAGCTGTAGTTTGCTTATTATTGTTTTTGAACTATCTAATATCGCGTTGCGGGCATCAACCATTATTCAAATTTAGCCAACATTCGTCACATTTTTCTTTAGTTCTGTTTCTAATGTTTGCAGTTCGGTATTTAATGTTTTACGGTTTTGTGCACCCTCTTCATGAATACGTTTCACTTCGTTCAGCGTATCTATTAACGATGCCGTGGTACGTTTCAACGTATCGATAGATACTACCGTCTTCTCGTTCTCGCGGGCTACGTTTATACTGTTGGTTTTCAGCAGCTCGGCGTTTTTCCGTAAGATAGTATTGGTAGTGTCCGAAATTTTTTGCTGCATCTCCACATTGGCTTTTTGCCTTTGCAGGGCTACGGCAATGGTCAGCTGGTTTTTCCAAACCGGGATAGTGGTGGAGATGATAGACTGCGCTTTTTCGGCAATTGAAGTATTATTATTCTGCACAATCCTGATCTGCGCCAGCGATTGCATCATAATAAAACGTACCACTTTAAGATCGGCCAGGCGTTTATCTAAACGGTTTACAAAATCGCGCATGTCGGCTATCTCATAATCGTTATAGTCGGCCGGGCGTTGCTCCATTTGAGCTAACTCGATATTCAGCTCGTTTAGCTTAATCTGACCGGCAATAATCAATTCTTCCATCTGCTTAATGTAATCTATATTACTATCAAACATGGTTTGTAACGAACTGTTATCTTTAATAGAGTTTAACCGACCCGCTTTGATCTTGTTAACGATCTTATCGATATTATCTACAACGGTATCGTACTTGGCAAACATCTTTTTAGCATCCATCACCATTCCCTTCACAAAAGGGATCTTCATTAGGAAGCTTTTAAACGCGCCTTGTTCCAGTTCGTCAACGTCGATGTAGTTCAACTCAGCTAACAGATCGGCAATCAAAGTACCCACCTCGCCCGAGTTATACGTACGTACCGAAGTCAGGAACTGATTACTATATTTCTCCATCGAGCCTTGTACATCGGCCCCATAGTTTAATATCGAGTTCATATCCTTCGGGCTAAGCACTTTGGCTACCTCCTGGTATTTCTTCTCGTCGTCGGGCTTTATCAGCTGCAGGTTAACATTGCCTTCCTTATCAACTTTAAGCTGAGAAGTAGGAGCAGGCGTAACGACAACCGCAGTCGGGGTTTCTACCGGTTCGGGAGCAATTACCTGCAATGGTGGGATATCTTTTAAATAATCAGGCGTTTCTTCAGCGCCCGATGGTGTTGTATTTTCCATAATCTTGATGTGTCAAAATCAGTAAATGTTATAAATATTTAGCGGCAACAGTTTTAACCGTTTCTTCCAGCTTACGGTCACTGGTTGGCTCGCCAAGGGCATTGAATTTCCATTCGCCGTTGCGTTTGTAAAATACACCCAGTACCATTGATACGTGACCAGCAAAGCCTGCGCCATGCGCAATATCGTATTTGGCAAATACCTCGTTAACGCGGGTAGGGGTACCTTCGTAAATGCGGATAGATGCAAACGGAATAGCGCCGAAATCCTGTCCGCGGAAGCTGTTTAAAACGAAAGCTACATAGTTGGTGCTGGCATTTAAAGCTGAAAGATCTAAAGTGATTACCTCGTTATCCAGGCCATCATCACCGCCGATATCGCCGGTAAGGTCATCACCGCTATGTCGTACAGCTCCGTTTTTGGTTTTCAGATTACCGAAGTAAACTACCTCTTCCAGTTGCTTATTCTCGTTAAACAAAGCGCAGCTGGCATCAAGGTCAACCGCCTCGGTAGTGCTGCCAAAACCGAATAAGCCTTTTTTAACGATTGCACCCCAGTTAATACCTACGCAAACGTTTTGCAATTTGCTGCCGTTTGTTTTTTCCAGGTTTATACGCTGGCCTTTTTCTAAATTAATTGCCATGATGTGTTAGTTGTATTTGTTTAAATAATCTGCCAGGCCGCCTTTCATTCCCGAACCGATAGCCTCAAATTTCCAGTTATTGTCGCGTTTGTAAATACGGCCAAACTCTACCGCTGTTTCAATGGAAAAATCTTCTTCCAACTCGTATTTCAACAGTGTTTCGTTAGTATCGCCATTTAATATACGCATGAACGAGTTACGTACCTGGCCAAAGTTTTGGCGGCGGTTCTCGGCGTCGTGAATGGTTACCACTACGCAAATTTCGGTGCAGCGCGTGTCAACTTTGCTCAGGTCGATTTTGATCTGCTCATCGTCGCCATCGCCGGCGCCGGTAAGGTTATCGCCGGTATGCTCCACACCGCCATCAGGCGATTTTAGATTGTTATAGAATACAAAGTGCTCGTCGGACAGGATCTTTTTATTATCTCCTAAAATGAAAACAGAAGCATCCAAATCGAATGCCGAACCTGTTGAAGAAGTATTGGTATCCCAGCCTAAGCCGATCATGAATTTAGGGGCGTTGATTGCTTCGCGCTGGCCTTTTTGAAGGTTAATTGCCATATTGCAGTACTTGGTTGTTTGTAAATAAGTAGTTTTTAATATAATTAAGGTTTAAGGCGTAACTATCCATAGTATGGTAGCTGTTGCCTAAAGCCATGTTGTACAATTGGTTGATAAACGCATTCGGCTTGTTTTGAATGAACAAACAAAAATGCGCATGATTATAATTTAAAATATACTTTACTATGCGGGTATTGATGCAAAAATTGCCGCTGTTAATTATCCCGTCCAAATCAAATATAGAACTAACATCGTGATAATTGAGATAGTTTTCAATATTTGGATGAATAGCCGGGTTAGCCAGTTCGGCAAAATAGAGCATGTGAATATCGTTATGTAAATGATATTGTTTGATCATCTTCGAGATCATGCGCTCGTGGCTACCGGTGATTTTAATATCATCTAAAAATAGCAACGTTTTACCTTTCAAAAATTCCGCGTCGATATGAAAGGAATCATTGCCGATCAAACTCATGCGTTGCTCTGCGTTCAACTCGCCGTAATCTTCTTTATAGGTGATGGTACGATGAACTTTGGTTTCCTGTACTACCGGCAAATTATTTTCGGCCAGCCAGTGGTTTAACCTAAACACAAAGTGATCCTTCATAGCAAAAGTTGCCGTTGGGATGAACGCGTAAGGACTCGAGATCACCACAATTTGCTGCTGAATAGCTTCTTTAGCCAATACATCTTGTATAAAACCTTCGGCCAGCGCGGTGCCGAACGACTGCGAGATCAGGCCATCGCCAAACTTAAACCGGCTGTACTCGCCCGCATTAAACCCAAAACTGGTGCTGGTGTGTATTTTATGCAGTGAATATGTTTTGTGTAGCATTTGTCAATGTTAAGATAGATGTATTGTTTGAGTTGACCAGCAAGCTGCTGATCCCCACCATTTCAGCACCCCAAATATCTGCTTTGGGGTTATCGCCCACGTGCAAAATCTGACCTGGTTCAATGGTTTTTAACTTAGCCACTTCATCCAGCATCAGCTGAAAAAAAGCTTTGTTAGGTTTAGATATGCCCGCCTCGTCTGAATATAACTGAAAATCAAAATACTGATCAATACCCAAATGATTTAAGACCTTACGCAAGGTGATGCCTTTAATAAAACCGGTGTTGCTTAGCAAATTGGCAGTGATAGTTGGTTCGTTTTTTAAGAAGGCTAATACCTCTGCGGTCCTGTCGCAGTAGATGAGCGGCATGTGTTCGAACAACAAAGTTTCCATTTGCTGATATAAAACTGCTACATCAATATCCTGCAGACAGATTTTGTTATCGTTAATTAAACTGATCACAATCAGGTACATTTCATCGGCATCGATGTTTTTTCCGGTGGTTTCGTTAATGCTGTTCACCATCACATCCACCTGCCTAAAGATAGCTTCAACCTCGGCTAAAGACTTTTTTAAAGTATTAAACTGCTGATGGAAAAAGGCTGCACGGCGCTGTTTAAACAACGGATTAGATTTAATCAGCGTAAGCCAAAGGTCGAACGAGTAATGTTGATATACCGCCATTTGATTATTAACCGAAGCCGTATTTGTTTTGTTTATCATTGGTAAACTACCGTTTAGATGTAACAACGGTGATTATATTACAGGCTTAGGGAATTTAATTTAAAGTTTACACGGGTAAGGTAGTACATATTATGTTTACCCGCAAGGGCAGGCGGTATTAACAAATTATAAACTGAGGGCTGTCTGCTGTGATTCAGTTTGTTAAATTAAGAAAAGATGGGCATAAAAAAAGGGGATGATTAAAACTAATCATCCCCTGAATGGTGACCCGGGAGGGGTTCGAACCCTCGACCCAATGATTAAGAGTCATTTGCTCTACCGGCTGAGCTACCAAGTCATTTTTTTGGTGGGTTGCAAATATACATCAATTACTGATATAATGATTTCAAATCTTGTCAGTGTAGAAACATAATTTTTATTTCCCGAAACGATAATTCAATAAAGAGGCGCCCCATAAATTGGAGCGCCTCTTTATATAAAGTGGTAATGGTCTATTGCTCTTCCTGTTGTCCGCCGCGGCCGTTGCTAAAACCGGTTAATAAAACCGAGTTTAAAAACAAGCGGCTTGTGCCTAACCAATAGCCACGATAGGTTGGGTCGTCTGCAAACAGCACTACATTACCGCGGCCACTGCTGCTGGTAATAATAGCTGCAGAGTTGGCTACGCTGTTCACGCTTTCTTTTGGCGCATAACCGTTTACATAAGGCTTGGCGTTGTATTGCGCTACTGTGGCATAACGATTGCTGCTTGGCAATAGAATAGTAGAACCATTTTTATTGATAAACAGCTTACGATTGGTAATACCAAAAGCTATCGGGTTGGTAATATCCAAATCGGCCTGGAAAATGGCGCCGTTAATACGTTTAGAACCTTCCACTTCTTCCTGGCGGGCATAATCTAAACGCGAACCCGAACCACCTCGGCGACCGCCTCCTCTACCCCCTAAGGCTGGTGCAGTTGCTGCGCTATCTGGTTTTGCACCTGGTGCACCGCGCCCGGCACCTGCTAATCTTGCAGGAGCTTCAGTAGCAGGGGGAGTAGTTGCCGCAGGCGTTGGCTGTGCAGTTTCACCACGACCGGCAAAAGCGGCCGGCGCTAATTTTTCTTTTACAATTTCGTGCTCCACCGCCCAGGCGCTGGCCGTTTGGAAGGTGATCAGCGTTCCGCCATCGGCCACCCAGGCTTTTATCTTATCTACGGTAGGTTTATCCCAGGCCGCGTAACTGCCGCCCGGTAATATCAACACGTTATAACGCTCTAAATCGGCACGTGCAAAACTGGCCGGATCTATTTTGGTTACCGGTAAATCCAGTTGCTGATTCAGCAGGAACCAAACCTGCCCAGCCTCTGACGAGGTAACACCCTGACCAAAAGCCAACGCAACTTCAGGTTTGCGCACCGCGCGGATATTATTGCTACCCAAATCAATACCTTTGGTACTGTAACCTGTGGCTACCGCTGCAAAATTAAGGTGGGTATCAACAGCAATTTCCTGTAAAGCTTTGTATAACGAATCAGGCGTGATATTTTGACCGCCGACAGGAATTACCAACGAACCACGACCATACGCCTGTTTACCCGCAGTAAAAGGTTTAAAAGCTGTCTTCACCAGGATGTTTTTTACCAATAAATGGTATAGCGCCCGGCTGGCGTTGTAATCTGTATAGCTTAACAGGTACGCCAGGTTTGATTTTCCGCCTTCAATATGGCCGTTAACCGGATTGCCAGTTGTAACCAGTTCGCCTTTAGCAGGCGGCGTGGCAAGTTTGGCATATTTTAAACCATAGGCATGGATAATGCTCCATCCGGTATTATCGTAATAAATGCTGTCCGTTAAGGCATTCTCTTCAAAGATAGAATGTACAATCAGGTAGTTAGGCTGATCAGAAGGGACTACATAAGCTTTATCTTTCTGGAAAGTTTTACCGTCCTGCGTTACATTATCGCCTAACTGGTAAACTTTAATGCGATGCTGTAATAACAGTCCCAAAAACTTCTGCGTAAGGTTGGCATCTTTGGTATCGCCAAACACATAACCTTTGGTCGCGCTTTTTTGCCCTTCGGCCAAAGCGTATTTAAAAAAGTCTTTTTGGGTTTTAAACAAACCGGCCTTTTCGGCAACCGAGGCGCGGATGGTAGAAAAGCTGGTAGTTAAGTGGTTGCGGATGCTGAACTTAAAGGTCAGCAAACCATTGCTCGATTCCTGCGCAATCCCGCGCGAACTGGCCTGCTCGTAAGTGGCAGCTACCGCTCCGTAAAATTTAGGATAAGTAGAACCATAAATAGGCGAGAGGTTATCGTAACCCTCTTTAGTAAAATATAACGAACCGATATTATCTAACGCCTCGGCATTGTATTTGGCCAGTACTATACCTTCATCATACAAAAACTGTGGGATAATTGGGCTGTAGTGACTTTTAGGTGTCGGCTCAAAATAATAAGTAGCGTTGGCGCCCTGCTCGTGAAAATCTATCTGTACGTTAGGGTACCACTGGTGGAAAAACTCCACACGGTTGCGGCTTTCTACCTGTACAAGGTTTAACCAGTCGCGGTTCAAATCTGTATAATAGTGATTGGTACGACCTGCTGGCCAGGCTTCCTGGTGCTCTTTGTCGATAGGATCACCTACCGGCGGGTTAGAGTGGAATGCATTATGCCAGTTAGCTGCACGGTCGCGACCGTCTGGGTTTAACGAAGGATCCATAAAGATCACCGATTCTTTCAGCCATTTTAAATTTTCCTCGTCGTTGCTGGCAGCTAAATAATAGCCGGTAAGCAAGCTAACTTCTGTGCTTGATGTTTCGTTACCGTGAACGCCGTATCCTAAATGAATAATCACCGGCGAATTGGCATTTAGCACCGGCTTGGCAGGGTCTATTTGGCTCAGGTGTTCCTGGCGGATTTGTTCTAACCGGCCATAGTTTTCGGGCGAGGTGATGGTTACAATGATCTGCTCGCGGTTCTCGTAAGTTTTACCAATTACCTGTACGTGTACCCGGTTGCTAACGCGGGCCAGTTCGCGAAAGTAATTCACCACCTGATCGTGCCGGGTATAATACGAACCGATGGGATAGCCTAAAAATTGTTCGGGGGAAGGGATCTTTGCATCCAGCGAGGTGCCGGCTTTTGGGAAATAATAACTGTTTTGTGCCGAAGCCTGCAGTACCGTAATGATCAGTACTGCTAAAAGGCCGGCAATTTTATTAATTGTTTTCATGGATATGATTTTAAAATCGATTTGTTAAAAATTAATAACCCGGATTTTGAACGACATCAGGGTCGGATAGTATATCAGATAGGGGAATAGGGAACAGATATCTGTTAGGATTAGTAATGCCTAACACCGTGCCTGCGCGGCCGGTGCGCGTTAAATCAAACCAGCGATGGGCCTCAAACGCAAACTCCACGTTGTTCTCGTCTTCTATAGCCTGCAGCAGATCAGCTTGGCTGGTTGCTGTTGTCGGTAACACACCTGCACGGTCGCGGATAATATTCAGATCTGAAGCTGCGCTGTTGGCGCCAGTCAGTTTATTTTGCTGCGCGCGGGCCTCGGCTCTTATTAAGTACAATTCCGCAATACGGATAACGTAGGATGGATCGATACTCGACGCCGTAGTGTTATACAGCACCCCGTAAATATTTGGTGCAGTGCCGGCAATTAAAGTACTGCGTGTACCTCCAATTTGTGGGTTGTTTAATTTAGCAACAATCGCATCCGACGGTTTTAAAGTAAACGAGCCTCCGGCCGAACTTGGATACCACGTTCCCCAAAAACCATTTCTATCGTTAACCGAGTAGGTTAATTCAAATACTGATTCGGTACTTAAAAACGGCGCGGTGAAAAACGTTTTATAAGGTTTTACCAACGCGTATTTGGTGTTTGATATTACCTGTGTCGCGTAGGTTTCGGCATCGGCCCATTGTTTGCGGTATAAGTGAAGGCGTGCCCTTAACGCCCGGGCGGTGCTTTTTTGCGCACGGTTGCGGGTGGTTGCATCTTCAGGTAATAGGTTTTCGGCTTGCACAAGGTCGGCTAAAACCTGGTCGTAGGTTTGATCCAGCGTGCTACGTTTAATACCCTTCAGGCCGTTTAAATCAGCCGTAGGTTTTAGTTGCAATTGCACACCGCCCCAGCCGCGGGCCAAATCAAAATAGCTTAACGCCCGGATGAAATAGGCCTCGCCCAGGATCTTGTTTTTCTCGGTAACGGTTAACAAAGGATCGTTAATGGCCGGTACATAGGCAATAACGCTATTGGCCGAATTGATGGTGCGATAGATTGCCGTATAAGTGCCCATGGTAATTACATTATCTGTTGGAATAGCGTTTTGATCTAACTGCAGGTACTCGCTCAGCGTGCCGTTAAAAATTACGTTATCGGCGGTAATGGTGCCCAAGGTTGGGTATTGCGACGCATAGTAACCTTGCAATCTATCGTAAGTACCGATGATAGCCGCGCGTGCGGTACCCGCATCAATAATGGCATCTTCGGTAGCGATGGCGTTGTTGGGCTTTTCGTCCAGGTATTTTTTGCACGATACCGTTGTGGTAGCGAGGGCCAGGACTAAACTGTATATATATATTCGTTTCATGATGTTAAAATTTATAAGGATACATTAATACCCACCTGTATGGTGCGGGGCTGTGGCACGGTGGCCCAATCATACCCTGCGGTGTTTTGATTAGCGCTTTGCGAACTTACTTCAGGGTCTAAGCCATCGTAATGGGTGAAGGTTAGCAGGTTAGTACCCTGTACATAAATGCGTGCCCGGCTAACCGATAGTTTTTGCGTAAGGCTTGATGGCAGCGTGAAACCCGGCGTTGCGGTTTTTAAACGGATAAAAGAAGCATCCTGCAAATAACGGCTGCTTAAACTGGCCACATTACCACCGTAGTTGTTAGCCGAACCGCCGTTTTGATCGGGATTGCTACTTACTGTGGTTAAACGCGGGATGTCTGTAATCTGTCCAGGTGTGGTCCAGCGTTCAAGCTGGCGCGGTACAAAGCCAATGTTGGCCTGAGTACCGCCGTGCACCATAAAAAAGTCGTTCATGTTCATGATCTTGTTTCCCTGCTGGAAATAGAAGAACAGGTTTAAATCGAAATTTTTATAGTTCACGCTGTTAGTAAAGCCGCCTGCAAAACGTGGTTGGGCATCACCAACAATTTGCCTGTCGGCGGATGTGATCTTGCCGTCTTTATTTACGTCATCGTAAACGGCATTACCTGTTTGCGGATCGACATATAACTGTTTGTACAGATAAAAAGAGTTAACCGGGTAGCCCTGGCGCAGGATAGAGATGTTACGGCCCGATGCACCCTGTACGATATCCGAAGGTAAAATCTCAATCTTATTTCTGTTGATGGAGATGTTAAAATCGGTTGTCCATTTAAAACCACCTGAGTTGATGTTGGTAGAGTGAATGGCAGCCTCGAAACCTTTATTACGCATTGCACCGTAATTTTGTAGGTAACTGGTAAAGCCCGAACGGTATGGCACCGGTACGTTCAGCAGCAAATCGTAAGTGTATTTATTGTAATAGTCTAAGCTAATGGTCAGTCTTTTGTTTAAGATGGTGAACTCGGTACCCAAATCAATTTGGCGGGTAGTTTCCCAACCTAAATCGGGGTTAGCTAACTGAGATGGCGAAGTACCTGCCTGCTCTAAATAATTAGCTCCTGATGACCACAGACCCAGCGCAGCGTATGACCCAATCCCAGCCTGGTTACCTGATAAGCCAATGCTTCCGCGGAATTTTAACTCATCAAAAAAGTTAAGGTTTTTAATAAAATCTTCCTGTCCGGCGCGCCAGGCTATACCACCTGATGGGAAATATCCCCATTGTTTATTCTTACCAAATCTTGATGATGCATCGGCACGGATACTACCGTCAATGATGTATTTATCATCAAAAGCATAACTGCCCTTGGCAAAAAATGATACCAGTTTAGCTGTGGATTGTGAAGATGAACCTGACCGTGTAGCCGCCGAACTTACCGAAGTTAAATTATTGGTAGCGAAACCCGTACCGCTGCTGCCGGTGCTATTGCTGTTAACCGTATTCAGCGTGTTACCAATTAAGGCATTGATGTTATGCTTATTATCCTTACCAAACGATTTGATAAAGGTTAAGACCTGCTCGTTAGTGTAAACGTAGTTTTGAGAGATAGAAGACGATGCCGAACCATTTGATGCGATGCCCGCGCTAATCAGTGTATTGCTATAACTGTTGGCGTTTTCATTTTCGGTATCCACGCTCCAACTGCTGCGTAATTTTAAGTATGGCGAGAACGAATACTCCCCAAAGAAATTAGCGACCGTGCGCCAGCCTACGCTTTTGTTATTTAGGTTAGCTATCAACGCTAAATGATTATCAAAGCTGCCATAACGGGCATAAGTACCATCGGCATTAAACACCGGTAAATACGAGCGTACAAACAATGCTGAGTTAATTACACCTTGCGGGTTATTATCGCTGCCGCTAAGGTTACGTAACGATCGACTGATGCTAACGCTGGTCCCTACTTTTAAATTTTTGGTGATATTGTTATCGTAATTAAACCTTGCAGTGTAGCGGGTATAATCTGATGGTTTTACAATAGATTGCTGATTCAAATATCCTAAAGCAATGTAATAATCGCTGGTTTCGCTACCGCCCTGGGTAGATAGGTCATAGTTCTGCGAGCGAGCATTACGAAACAGGTCATCTGTACGGTTATAGGTTGGTTGCGATTCTGGATTAGCAATAAGGCCGGTAGCTGGTACACCGGTTTCGGCAGCTGTATTGTTTTTTGATTCGTTGGTTAACAATGCGGTCTGCGGCCCATCGGTAACCTGGAACTTTTTAATTGCGGTAGACCATCCCTGGTATGTATTGAAATTGATTTTGCCTTTAGTATTGCGTTTACCGCGTTTGGTGGTCACAATTACAACACCGTTTGAGCCTAACGAGCCATAGATAGCCGTGGCATTGGCATCTTTTAAGATTTGGATGCTTTCAATATCATTCACGTTTAAATCGGCAATAGGGTTGGATCCGGCCTGCTGGCCAAAGCTGGATACAGGATCGTTATTGCTTAGAAAAACACCATCTACAATATAAAGCGGATCGTTAGATGCGTTGATAGAGTTACTACCGCGCACCCTGAAGGTGATACCGCCACCCGGTACACCCGAGTTTGACAATACCTGTACACCTGCCGCTTTACCTTGCAATAGTTGGTTAAAACCTGCAACGGGTTGGTCTTTAATAGTTTCGCTGCTAATACTGGTTATAGAGCCGGCAATGTATTTGCGTTCCTGGGTGCTGTAGCCGGTGATTACAACATCGTTAAGCTGGCCTATATTTTCTTTCAGTGTTATTTCAATAGGGCTGCCGTTAACTACAACTTCCTGTGTTACATAACCTATATATGTTACCGTAATGGTGAACGGGAATGTTTGCCCGGTTAGGATGGTGAATTTTCCTTCGTTATCGGCAGATACGCCGTTGGTAACGCCGTTAATACGTACAACTGCGCCGGGCAGGGGTTGTTTATTGGCAGCATCGAGCACCCTGCCGGTAAGCCGGGATTTAATAGATGGTTCGGTTTGGGCAAAGCTTAGTTGCGTAAAAAAAACACAAAGAAATAGCCATACACCCTTTTTATAGAGTTGTTTCATGATGGTTTTGTTAAATAATAAGTGTACAAATGCCTGCTGCCTTTGCGGGCGGCCAACAATTTGATCGATATTAAAAGGGGGAGAGCGCTAAGCTATCAGAACGATAAAAGCGTTAACAGCAACAACAGTTGCAGCACATGCACAGGTGCATTGAAGTGAGATTGGTTATGGATGATGATCCGGTACTTCGGCGCTGTCTCAGCGATGTCGATAGTGTTTTCATTTGTGATGTTGTTAGTAAAAATTTATTATAGTCAATCTGTTTTAAATACAGAGGTGTGAGGGCGGATTCGAACCGCCGTAAAAGGTTTTGCAGACCCCCGCCTCGCCACTCGGCCACTCCACCTTATTAAATTCTGTTTGCTTGTTAAGTCAATTGTTTATCCAGTACTTCTGTTAAAAAGTTTTGCGGTGCGGCCCCGGTATAACGGTCTACAATTTGTCCGTTTTTAAAAAACAACAGGGCAGGCACATGCTGCAAACCATATTGTTTAGCTATACCCGGGCTAACATCCACATCCACTTTCCCAATCACGGCCTTTCCTTCATAAATTTTATATAGCGATTCTATCACCGGGTCCAGCATCCTGCAGGATGAGCACCAATCAGCCCTGAAATCTACCAGTACCGGACTTGATGATTTAAGCACCAGGTCTTCAAAATTCACTTCAGTTAAGGTAAGTGCCATGTTATTGATATTCGGGTACGGTTGTAATAATTGCATCGGCAAAGCGCTCCATTTCTTCCAGTTGCGGGCTGCATTGCAACAGGAAAAAGTTTACGCCTACTTTTTCAAATTCGCCTATCCGATCCTGTACCTGTTGCGGTGTACCGGTTAAGCCAGTGCGCAGGCCACGGTTAGATACCGAGTAATCTGTCAGCGATACATGCTGATCCAGTTGAGTGCCCGAGAGCCATTGCTGGTAATTATTATAGCCCGAACTGCCTTCTTTAACGTTAGTGATCCGGTCTAATTCTTTTTTTACTTCCTGTTCGTTATGGCGAATGATGCTATAACCGGCCACGCCAAATTGCATAGGTGGTAAACCTTTTTTATCGCGGCGTTCGCTCAAATCTGCAATTCGCCGACCGATTAATTCGGGCGAGTCGCCATGCATTACATAACCATCGCAGGTAGATGAGATCAGATCTTTAGCTGCTTCAGATTCGCCGCCAGCGTATATAGCCGGGCGCGGGGTGCTAACAGGTTTTGGCTGCAAAACATTATCCTTAACCTTGTAATATTTACCCTCGAAACTGTAGTGATCTTTTTTCCAAACGTTATCTACCACATCCAGCCACTCGGCGGTACGGGCGTAGCGGTCATCGTGCTGTTCAAAGGCAATACCGTATTTCTCAGCCTCGTCCTTCCACCAGGATGATACCACGTTGAGCGATAATCTGCCGCCACTAATATGATCTATATTAGCCGCCTGCTTAGCCAGTTGCGCCGGGTTGTGGAAGGTTGGCCTCACAGCTACCATTAACTCCTGCCTGCTGGTTACCGCCGCTAAAGCTGCCGCGGTAGACCATGCATCCAACGATGGATCATCTTCGCCTTTAATATCATTCAGGTATAGTTCAGCAATCAACGCTAAGTCAAAGCCGATCTCTTCGCTGCGGATGGCCAGTTTTTTTACGTAATCCCAAGTGGGTTGCATGTGTTCGTCTTCCACATTACGCAGCCAGCCGCCAAACACCGGGAGCCAATATCCGTATTTCATAATCTTAGCTATTAAAAGTTGATGTTTCGGTTAATACGGCAGCGGCTTGCTCTTCTAAAAAGTCCACCAGTTTCTCGTGCGGGTTAAAGCCAATTACATTTACCGCATCGGCTACAAAGTTGGAGAGCGCGTTTACATCGTAATAGTAAACCTCACCATCGCGGTCGTCAATAATGTACTCTATACCGCCAACGTCAATGCCACTTTGTTGCACAATAGTTTCAATATTAGCGATGATCTCATCCGATGGGGTAAAAGCTTCCACTTTCAACCCGTTTTTAGGCGCATCTACCGCGCAGGCATTGCGTACCAACTCCTGGCCGCCCGCCGTTTGACAGATATCCGCAGGGCATAAATTGAAGGTGTCGCCGGTAATGTAAACCCTGATAGCGTAAAGATATTTACCGCCTAAAGTTTCAACGCGGGTAATGTAGCCGCCACTTGCGGGGATAAATTCCTGCACCAGCGCGGTATGGTCTATGCCAAAATCAATTTGGTTATCGGCAATTGCAGTTTTAACTTCATCTAACGAGTTGAATTTTTCGATACCGGCGCCGCTGCCACCAATGTTAGCTTTAATCACTATCGGGAAACGTAGCCCCTCTGTTGCGGCCTCTATTTTAGATACATGATTAACCACGCGCGATTTTGGATACTTAATGCCCAACTGCTGTAAAAGCAATAACTGCAGGGCTTTAGATGTTTCGTAAGTGAACGCCTTGTAGCCATTAATCACCCTTACGCCTTTATCCTCTAAATACTTCAGATAATTAAGTGTATAAAAGGTTCCCTGCACACCATCGCGCAGGTAAGCCGATGGGCTCATCCGGTTAAAGAACAGGTCAAAATCGGGCCTGTCGGCCTCAATGGCAAACTCGTGTTGGGTTGGGTTCACCGTTTGGTAGTCGATCCCTCTTTTTTCCAACTCAATAAAAAGTGGTTTAAACCAATCCGGATGTTCGTGCGAAATAACAAATGTTGACATAGGTAGATGTGTTGTTTTTTGTAAAAGCCATCGTCAGAAAAAAAATTTCCACCGGATGTTTTAAATCTGGGTTACCACCATATAACCCGATGGCTTTCTATATTTTTAATATTTTAAGATTTGTTGTTAGTATATGTTGTTTGCTTGTAAAACTGTTCGCTGTTATTGCGAAACTGAGTATTAGCCTCATTGCTGAGATAGATCATGTGCCCCGAATTGTAATAGTTTACCGATATGTTATACTTTAAATCAGCTGTTAAGCCTAAGTTGTTAATCACGTAGCCTACGGTATTAACCGGAGTGGCCAGATCATAATAACCCGCAGCAACCTTAATTTTTAAATGAGGGTTTTTGATCATCACCTGTTTCAAGGTTGCTGATACATTAAGATAACCATCCGCAGCCTCGGGGCCATAATTCCAATCGCCAACTGCTGTGGTAGCTAAATAGGGCAGGTGGTTTTGATAATTTAATTCGGCATTTATGTATTGATTGAAAGCGTGGGTGAACAAGCCGCGGACAGCTGCTTCGCTTGGGTCAATTGTTTTATCCGACCCGGTTGCGCGGCTATCGAAAGTGCCCACTTTTTGACCGGCCGATGCCAGAAGTGTGCGGGTAAACTGACCATCAGTAATGCGGCCGTTTAGCTTCCTTAGCAATGCTTTATTAATACCGGTAAAATAATGCAGGGTATCTATAATCTGATCAGTCGCGACATTGCCAGAGTTTAAAAACTTACTATAGGTGCTGTTGCTAAACGCCGATACCTTGGCTGTTAGCTGTTGCGGACTTAGCTTTTGCAATTGTGCCGCTAAGCGGTTATGGTATTGTGCTGTTAACGCGTATGCCGGTAAATAGTAAGCGTAAGGGGTGTTGTTGCCTTGTTTAAAGCTGATTAAACGGTAATTAAGTGCAGGTGAAATAAGTGTTAAACCTGCAAGGCGAGTGTGAAGGCTATCCTGCAAATAAGCCGCCAAACCTACAGCCCTTACAGCCCCATAGCTTTCGCCTGCTAAAAATACAGCATCAGCCTGGCGGTGGTGCGATGTTAAATAGCTATGGATAAACTCTGCTGTCGCTTTTACGTCTTCGTGATAGCCATAAAACTTCTGGGGTGATACTCCGGCAACTGGTTTGCTGTAGCCGGTGCCTACCGGGTCTATGAAAACCAGATCGGTAAAGCCGAGCCAGGTGTTTGGGTTCTCTTTATAACCTGTTTTGCCGGTATCGGCCTTTATCGGGCTAAAACCGCCCATATGCAGCCAAATTGATGCTGATCCCGGTCCGCCGTTAAACACAAAAGTAATTGGGCGATTGGATTGGCGGGTGCTATCTAAATTATAAGCCGTGTAAAAAATATTAGCCTGAGATTGTTTTTGCCCGCGATTAATAGTCAGATAGCCCGCTGTTGCCTGGTAGTCTACAGTTTGGCCATTCACGTTTAATTGATGACGGGTAACTGCTAATTGAAATGCCCTATCTGTTGCCAGGCGACTGGCCGAACTGAACAGCAAAACAAAGCTGCCGGCTACCAGTAGGCTGGCTAAAAAACGCGACGTAGAAGCAGAAGGTGAATAGTAACGGAACATAGTAATATTATTAAAAGTGTTTTTTGAACGTGATTTTGCGTGATGAAGACTAACAACAACAGCAACACATGACCTCTTGAGCAAGAGGCATTCGCATAAAAACTGAACTAATAATAACGTGATTTGACATCTTTAAATAGCTGCCTGCATCCGGCAGACAGGGGCAAATGTAATGATGAAAATTAAGAATCCAAATTATTTCTATAAAATCTATGGATTTAGTAGATTAAAATTATATTTGCATCGAAATGTTCTTTTAAACTTATCCAGAAAGACCGAGGGAATGGCCCTTTGACGTCTTGGCAACCTCTACCGCAAACAAGGTAAAAGGTGCTAATTCCTGCTCCCTTAATAGGGGAGACAGATAAGCAGCAATCAATAAAAGCAGCAATGGCGGCAGCCCGGCGCTTTCTGGTAAGGAAAAGACGATTAAAGACAAAGTATATGAAAATTTACCTGGACAACGCCGCCACTACACCGCTCGATCCCGCCGTATTTGAGGCGATGACACCTTACCTGTTAAACCATTTTGGTAACCCATCATCGCAGCACCAGCATGGCCGCGAGGTTAAACAGGCTATTGAAAAAAGCCGCAAAACCATAGCCGGTTTATTGAACGCTTCGCCCGATGAGATCATCTTCACATCCGGCGGGACCGAAGCTGATAATACTGCCATTTTAGCGGCCGTATTCGGTTCAGGAATTCATCACATAATTACCACCCGGTTTGAGCATCATGCGGTTTTACACCTACTAAAGAAACTGGAAAAGGATGGTGAGATTTATGTCAGCTACATCGCGCACGATGAGCGGGGTAACCTCGACCTAAACGATTTGGAACATTTGCTAAAAACCAGTCAGCGCAGTCTGGTGTCGGTGATGCATGCCAATAACGAGATCGGTAATATAAACGATATCGGATTAATAGGTGGTATCTGCGAAAAGTACAATGCCTTGTTTCATACCGATACCGTGCAAACCATGGGGCATTATAAGCACGATCTGCAAAAATTAAAAATACACTTTTTAACTGCCTCGGCGCATAAATTTCATGGCCCGAAAGGTATTGGCTTTTTATATGCCCGCAAAGGCACCCAGCTGGCCAAACTGATACACGGAGGCGGGCAGGAAAGTGAGTTGCGGGCCGGCACCGAAAATATCCCCGGTATTATTGGCCTTACCAAAGCGTTGGAACTGGCCTACGCAGGTTTAAAAGAACATCAAAAATATATTCAGCAACTTAAAGATCGGTTTATTACCCAGTTGACCGAAACCCTGCCCGAATTTAGTTTTAACGGTAATTCGGCCATAGCGGGTAAAAGTTTATATACCGTGCTGAGTATTAATGTGCCAACCCTTCAGGTCGATCTGCTGCGATGTTTGGACGGGTATCAAATTTCGGTTTCGGGCGGGAGCGCCTGCGCCGCAGGGGCAAGCTCGCATGTGTTAAAAGCATTAGCGCTTGCACCGGGTAGAGATACCATCCGCTTTTCCTTCAGTAAATTCAATACCAAACAAGAGCTTGATTATGTGATCGATAAACTGTCGCTGATCTATCAGTTGGTAGCCGCTTAAACATCTTATTCAATATTACCTATCATGAAAATTAAATTAATTATTGCTGCAATATCCCTGCTTTCCGCTTCAGTTCAAGCTCAAACCTTTATTCCCGAAGGCACCTGGCGTGGAACATTTCATCAGCCTAACGGTACAGATGTGCCTTTTAACTTTGAGGTGAAAGGTAAGGCGGCAAATACCGCTAAGCTATATCTGATTAACGCCGAGGAGAAATTTGAGGCAGGAAAACTTAGCCAAAAAGGCGACTCGTTATTTGTAGCTTTTGATCAGTTTGATAACGAATTTGCTCTTAAAATAGGAGACAAGGCGCTTACAGGCGTGTTACGTAAAAAAGATGGCGCCGGTCGCACAACCCCGGTTGATGCCGTGTTTGGACAGACCTACCGCTTTGCCGATAACGGCGAAAAACCAGCGGCCGATATCTCAGGGAAATACGATGTCGTATTTAAATCTCATGGTGGTGCCGAAGAAAAGAAAGTCGGCGTTTTCCGGCAGCAGGGCAGTAAACTATACGCCACTTTCCTAAGCATCACCGGCGATTCCCGTTACCTGGAGGGCGTGGTGCAGGGTAGCAAGTTTTATCTGTCGTCTTTCATTGGCAGCGGTGCGGCTTATTACACCGGCGCTATCGACGCATCGGGCCAGCTTACCGGTACCGCGGGAGGACAGCCGTTTACCGCAACCAAAAATGAAGCTGCCGCTTTGCCCGACGCTTATAAGCTGACTTATTTAAAAGAAGGATATACCACGCTTGATTTTTCGTTACCGGATGCAGACGGCAGGAAAATATCTCTTAAAGATGAGAAGTTTAAAAACAAAGCCGTGATAGTTACCATTGGCGGTACCTGGTGCCCAAATTGTATCGACGAAGCAAACTTTGTAGCACCCTGGTATAAAAAGAATAAAAGCCGCGGTGTGGAGGTGATCGGCGTTCAGTTTGAACGGAAAACCGATGCAGCTTATGTTAAAAACGCCATGGAGAACTTTAAAAAACGTTTCGGCATTACCTACGATGAAGTTTTTGGAGGCGTGGCAGATAAGAAAGCCGTGGCCGAATCTTTCCCGGCGCTGAATGCTTTTCTGTCGTTCCCCACCATTTTATTTATCGATAAAAAAGGCAACGTTGATAAGATTTATACCGGCTTTACCGGCCCGGCCACCGGCGAATATTATACGCAGTTTGTTAAGGAGTTTAATGCAGAAGTTGATAAACTATTAAAGCCATCAAGTATTTAATATGCGCCGATTTTATTTACAGCTGTTAGTTTGCCTTACGGTTATTGCTGCAACCCCGGCGATCGTTTCGGCCCAGGTTGTTGGGCGGGAAGTGCAGGATGGACAGGTATTGGCCATGCAACCGGTTAATGCGCCAGTTTTAGCGGGCACTACTAACGAAACCGCCTTGCCTGCCGCTACAAACTTAGCAGATCAAAAGAAACTGCTTAATTATTTAAAGCGATTGAAGGTAAACGATCAGCCGCAGGCTTATCAATCAAACAAAAACTTTTATTACCATTTGGCCAATGATTTTGCACGCTTACGGCTGTATCCGCTGGCTATGAAATGCTTTTTAAAGACGGCACCCGCAATTGATCGTGAGGACGCCGATAGCACCGCCTTACAACCGGCTTATTTTGATCCTAATACTTTTGATGATGTGGCTGTTGATAAACAAGCCGGTAATTTGGCCGAATCTAAAAGCAAACCAATCAGTTACCAGCGTATAGCCGATGTATTTAACGACGGCAAAAAAGCGGTTGGTTACGCTATGCTTTTTCACGTAAAACAGCCGGCGCCGGGTAAGCGTAAAATATTTGTCTGGACAAATACCGGGCATACTTTTATTACACTGATCAAGTACAACGCGGATTCAACTTATACATCAGCATCTTTCGGGTTTTATCCTCATAAAGATCATTTGCTGTCGGCAACACCTATCGCACCGTCTACATCCGCAGTATTTAAAGACGATGCTGGGCATAAGTGGGATGAAGTGATGGGCAAATTTATCACCCGCCGCAAATTTGAAAAAATACTTAAACTAACCGGCGACTTTAGCCTTACCGATTATAATCTTAACAATCACAATTGTACCGATTTTGGGTTGCAGGCAGCTGCGTTGGCCGGTATCGATATTTTAAACACTAAAGGGAGCTGGCCGTTAGGCAGCGGTAATAACCCTGCATTTACCGGGCAGGCGATATTAGAAGGCAAGGTTGCCGAATCAACTAAAGCTTTATTTTCAGCAGATACAATAAATGCGCAGCCATAACAGGCAAATCTTTCAAATTCACTATGGTTTCTAAATTAAGTTCTTCTGAAATTATTCACTTCTTACTCATCCTGCTGCTGATCCTGATCCCCGCAAGGGTACTGGGCGAAATTTGCCGCCGATACAAACTGCCTGCAATTACGGGTGAAATATTGGCCGGCATTTTAATCGGTCCAACACTTTTAGGTTATTTCTTCCCGGGGCTTTTTCACAATCTGTTTATAGCCTCGCCGCAAGCTTATGGGGCTTTTGATGGCATTGCCAACATCGGGATCATTCTGCTGATGTTTATTGCCGGTTTTGAGGTGAACCTGAAACAGATTCGCGAGAATGGAAAGCAAGCACTGGCCATCAGTCTTACCGGAATCCTTTTCCCTTTTGCAATTGGCTTTGCCTGCGTGTGGATGCTTTACCAAAGTCATTTTGCCAACGCCGGCAGCAATCAGTTGGTTACCTCGCTATTTTTTGGGACAGCCTTATCTATTACAGCCTTATCTGTGATCACTAAAATTCTGATCGATGTCGATATCCTTAAAACCCGCATCGGCAATATTGTGCTTACCGCCGCTATGGTTGATGATTTTTTGGGTTGGGTTCTGTTTTCGGTGATCATTAAAATGATTGGGTCCGGTAAAGAGCAAGCTTCCTTTTGGTCGGTGATAGTTGTGGTACTTTTCGCCGTTTTTATGTTGACTGCCGGGCGTTGGATCGTTCACAGGTTGCTGGCCCTTGCAGCTAAACAGCAAAGTATGGGGCGCGTATTCACAGTTGCGGTATGCCTGTGTTTTGCCGGTGCAGTTGCTACCGAGTTTTTGGGTGTACGCGGCGTTTTCGGTGCTTTCCTGGTCGGCGTAGCTGTCAGCGATTCTGAACATTTTACGGCTAAGCATAAAGATGTGCTTCATCAGTTTACCATTAATGTATTGGCGCCGTTGTTTTTTGCATCGGTAGGCCTGCGACTTAATTTTATAGCCAATTTTAATTTGGAGATTGTAGTGATCATCCTTGTAATTGCCTGTGTAGCCAAGCTAATAGGGGCCATGATTGGCGGCGCATTAAGCGGAATGACTAAGAACGAATCTGTTGCGGTAGCATTCGGCATGAACGCCCGTGGATCGCAGGAGATTGTGCTTGGACTGATAGCCCTGCAGGCAAAAATTATTAACGAACCTGTTTTTGAAGGGCTGGTGGTAATGACCGTGGTAACCATGGTAATATCAGGCCCAATTATGAAACACTACTTTTTAAAAGAACAAAAAACTCAAACGCCAATATATCAACATGCTATCCAAGAAAGCTAAACAAGCCATTAAAACCCTTATTTTATTGGGTAAGCAAGCCGACGGAACGCTGCTGTCGGGTTCGCAGATTGCGGAGATGGAAAATATACCCAAAAAATCGATGGAGGCGGTATTAAACGATCTGAAAAACGCCGGTTTTGTATTCGGAAAAAAGGGCATCAACGGCGGGTATCTGCTAATTCAGCCGCTGGATAAGATAATGATGGTTGATGTGGTGCGTTATATGGATGGCGCTATTGCACAGGTTGCCTGCGCCAGCGTTTATCATTACCGGCGCTGCGAAGAATGTGTTTCGGAAGAAACTTGCAGCATTCGTGATCTTTACCTCGAAATCCGGGCGGCTGATCTCCAAATTTTATCCGGCAGGAGCGTAGCCGATATGATTGCTAAAGAAACGGCGCTGGCTAATGATCTGATAATCGTTTAGCGGGATTGCGGAAGGTAAGAGAACATAATCCGGTGCCCCGGTCTGCTATAAATCAAATATTTTAACGTAATTGTCGCTTTAAAATATGTAGTTAACACTAACCGGCAAATATGGAAGTATTATTACTTGCAGCGCAATGGGGATTAGAACATCTGCCTTTTGAAGATTTTATCATCAAAATAAAAACTGCCGGGTTTGATGGCGTTGACACCTGGATGCCCGAAGATGCAGGCGAGCGTAAGCGATTCATCAAGCTTTTACAGCAATACCAACTGCCCATTGTCAGTCATCAACACCAGGCTAAAGGGAATGATATAAATGAGTTTTGCCGTTCGTTTGAGTATTATCTGAATTTATCGTTAGAGTGTAATCCCATACTGATCAACTCACACTCAGGTCGCGATTATTTTACCATTGATGAGCAACTGAAAGTAATAGATACTGCACAGGAGTTTTCGGTAAAGAATAATATCCGTGTGGTGCACGAAACGCACCGGGGCAGGTTGGGGTATAGCCCTTATAACGCTAAAGAACTTTTTGCTTTGCGCCCAAATATGAAAGTGACTGCCGACCTCTCGCACTGGGTTTGCGTAACCGAAAGCTATCTGGAGCACAGCCAGGATATCATCAATGAAACCATCTTACGCGCAGAACATATCCATGCAAGGGTAGGTCATCCGGAAGGCCCTCAAGTGCCTGACCCAAGGGTAGCGGAATGGCAACCTGCCACTAATAAATTTATGGAGTGGTGGATGCAAATCATCAATCATAAAAGAAATACAGGAGCGGAATTGCTGACTATTACGCCCGAATTTGGCCCGCCGCCCTACATGTCAACCCTGCCATCATCGGGCAAACCCATTGCCGATCAGTTTGAGATCAATTGTTACATGAAGGATTTAATCAGGGCGGCTATCGCTTAAATCGGATTTTTCCGGAATGCATTTGGCGGCACCCCGTTTTTCTTTTTAAAGATTTTTGAGAAGTGATAAACGGATTCAAACCCGGTTTGGTCTGCAATTTCGCTGACGTTTAGCGCCGTTTTTATTAAAAGCTGCTTGGCCCGGTCCAATCGTAAATTTAAATGATACTGATTGGGAGATTCGCCGGTAACTTTTTTAAAAGCCTTGCGGAACGACGAGTATCCCATGGGTAGTTGCCGGGCTAAATGTTCCTTATCAACTTGGTTTTCAAATGACTCCTGTAAAATAAATTTAGCTTTTGCAATAAGTCTGCCAAGAGGGTCTTCATCTTGTTCCTTAAAAACGGCGATGGTGTTAACTGCGCCCAATATCTGCAGCGTTATCCCGGCAATTTGTTGTGCATAACCTAAAGCGCCGGTTGCTGAAACATCGATCAGGTTATGGAATAAATTCAGTATGCTATTATTTGTACCTACGTTAATCAGCAGGTTGTTACTATCAAAATTTGCTTTCATTAACTGCTCCGCGTAATAGCCGTTATAACCTATCCAATATTCTTCCCAGCCCGATGCCGGGTCGGGCTTATACCTGTGCCACGCGCCCGGAACTAAAAAAAAGCAGGTCCCCAATTCAACATCCGCCACAGGCATTTTTGCTGATTCGAACAAGCCTTTCCCTTTGGAAATAAAGATGAGATAATAATCATTAAGAATGCGCCCGCGGTTCCAGGTGAGTTGATGGCTTTGGGGATGTTCCTGGTTGGGATAGTTTTGATTGGGTGATACTTTCGAATAGCCTACCGATGTAATGTAAAGTCCCCAGTTTCGCTCTGATTCTCCAACAGTGAGGTATTTAAAAAAGCTGTGATGCATAGTTAAAGGTTATTTTAATTGTCGGAAATAACAAATTAATTATGAGCGATCGTTTTGTTTTATAGTTATATTTCTGATGCTTGTCTGCGATTTTTATCAAAAAGGATAAAAAATAAATCAATCAGGCAAAATCAAAAACCGGTTTGCCCTTTATGTTTGCTAAACCAATTGTGAATATCAATCACACCTATTTTTATGAATACAACAATCACTCAGGATCAAATTGATTTTTATCAGGATAATGGCTACATCGTTATCGAAGATTTTTTAACGCCAACCGAACTGGAGCATTGGAAAACCGTAGTGTTGAACGCCCTGAAAGAGCGGGACGGCCAAAAAATACCCGGTAAGGCTGGTAAAATTGGTGATTATGATGGGATTAATAAAGATGCCGAGTATCACAGCAAGGTTTTCGATCAGTTGATCAACCTTTGGCAAACCAATGATGAGGTGAAAGAGCTAATGGTCGATCCCAAAATCGGTGAGATGGCGGCTAAGCTTGCCGGTGTAGATGGCATAAGGATCTGGCACGATCAGGCCCTGTTTAAAAAGCCCTGGGCAAACCCAACTTCATGGCATTTGGATACGCCTTTTTGGTCGTTTACCGATCGCCGCGCATTATCTATCTGGGTAGCACTTGACGATGCCACGCTTGAAAATGGTTGCCTGTTTTTTATCCCCGGATCGCACAAAGGGACCGGCTTTGAAAACCCCGGCATCGGTAAGAATATGGACTCGATATTTACATTTTATCCCCAGTTTAAAACAGCAGGTACTGTCGCCGCGCCTATGAAGGCAGGGAGTTGCTCCTTCCATAATGGCTTAACCATTCACGGTGCTCATGCCAACATGACTCCCGGATTACGTCGGGCCATGACCTGCGCTTACATGCCCGATGGTAATGTTTATAATGGCAACGCGAACGTGCTGCCACAATCGTACCTTGATACCTTGCAGGTAGGGGATGTGTTGAATAACGACGATCAAAATCCACTGATTTATAAACGCGCCTAACAAGCTTTTAAGGATGAGAAGTATAAAAATTTGGATTTGTTTGGGATTGATCTGTTGCCTGCAAATTACCCGGGGATATAGCATCTCCGGCGGCATCATCCATAACCGGGCAGCTAAAACCATTACAATTACTACTGCAGATAATAACTTATCGTTGTTGATCAACTACTCTTCCGGCTGTGTAATTAAGCAGTTAAATATCAAAGGGAAAAATACGCTATCGCCATCGGGTATTTTTAGCGGGATACAAACCGACGCGGCGACTTATACATCTGCTAATCAAACTCAGCCAGTCCAAGTTTCTGAAACGGCCAATAGCGTAAACATCAAAGGCATTAGTTTTAGTGATGCAACCATCGGCGTAAGTGAGACCTGGCGTTTTACCTTAAACGGAAGTAAAATAGATTGGGATATTACCCGCGAGTATGATCACGATGCCCGGTTACAGGACATGGCCATGCCCAAATGGCATTTTACTAATCTCTCGGTTTGGAAGGGGGGCATATTTGATAATGGTGGTATGGTTTGGTGCAAGTATCTTAAACAGGTTGATGATACTTATGGCGTACACACCGGCGGCGTAACTTTTTGGAACGCACAATCGGGCGATGGTTTGGGTATTGCCTCCAATCCCGATGCGGGTTTTGAAATAGCTGCCAAATATTCGCACAGCAAAAACAATGAATTTACCTGCACACAACTGGTTACCGGTAACCCTATGCAGCAGCGTTATCATTTAAGCCGGTTTGTAAACCGCAAAGCCGATGTGTTTGCGCCTTTTGAGGTTAAAAAAGGAAAAGTATCCGTGCATTTGATATTGCAGTATGTAGATTACTTCAAAAAATATTCGCGCGGTAACCTTGCGGGGATCGATGCCGTTGCTGTGCGCGAATTGATGAATACTACTGGTCGTTACGGTGTGGTAGATAATAATATCATCGGCGCAAACGGTTGGACGACCAACTGGAAATGCCTGCACGAGCCTTTTTTTGCGCAGATAGGCATGGCGGTTGATGATCAAAACTATACCCGCAATTTCACTTCGACACTCAATCAAGAACGAGACGAGGCTATGTTGCCTGATGGCAGGGTATTATCGCGCTGGCATAATGCGCAGGGTGATGAAATCCCCGGGACTTATAACGCTAAAACTGGCTATTACGAAGCGATGTGGGGGTACACCATCGATTCGCAAACCGGGTATATTATTAACGCTGCCGAGCAATTTGATTTAAATGGCGATGTGAAGTGGCTGCGTTCACACCAGGCATCGGCAGAGCGGGCCTTGGATTGGCTGATTAAACGGGATGCCAACCACAATGGCATTTTTGAAATGATGAACAACAATATCAGCGAGAAAAAAGGCAGCGACTGGCTGGATATTGTTTGGGCCAGTTACGAAAATGCCTTTGTTAACGCGCAGATGTACGAAGCCTTGAACCTATGGGCCAATTGCGAGAAGGTATTGGGTAATAGCGAAAAATCAACTTACTACACCAACGTCGCTGCGCGATTAAAAACTGCCTTTAATAAATCCATTGCCGACGGTGGCTTTTGGTCGCCGGAGAAAAAGCAATACGTTTACTGGCGCGATAATGATGGCTCGGTACACGGCGATAACCTGGTTACCCCGGTTAATTTTGCAGCAATCGCCTTTGGTATTTGCGATGATCAAACGCGCATAGCCCAGATCCTCGATCAGATAGAGCAACGCTCAGCTGCCGAGAAATTATTCCACTGGCCGCTCTGCTTCGATTCTTTTACCCAACCCGAAGTATCCGGCGGTAACTGGCCTTTTCCAAAATATGAGAATGGCGATATTTTCCCAACCTGGGGCTACCTTGGTATCAGGGCTTATACTGCGTACAACAAAAGCATCGCCTTAAAGTATGTGAAGAATATTTTAGAGCAATATAATAAAGATGGCCTGTCATCTCAACGCTACAGCCGCACTACACAGTTGGGGCAGGGCGATGATATTTTAGCGGGCATCTGCACCACCATAACAGGTTTGTACCGGGATATTTATGGTATTCGTCCAAAATGGAATAGGATGGGGCTGGAACCCAATATGAGCGCTACTTTAAACGGCACACAATTTAATTACACGCTGCGCGATACCGTTTATACTTTGAAATTAAGTGTTAACGATTACGCTATGAACACCAGTAACTTCTCTGTAAAAAGCAAAGAAAGTTTCGGGGTATCTATGGTCGGCAATAAATTGACTTACTACCATCGTAATCGTGACAGCGCATCATTACAGATCAGCTCTGCTGCCCGAAAGAGGATTGATGTCAACATCAAATCCTGGGATGCCGGGCAAAAGATATGGCACGTTGGCAACGTCGGTAAATACGCTTTTAAGCTCATGGGTTTAAGTCCGGGCATTGATGTTGAGTTGTGGGTGGATGGTCAAAAGCAACGCCTTAAAGCAACTATAAACGGTGATCTGGTGTTTGACAGGATTTGCAAAGCGGGTACTGATTTTATAGTTAAATCATGATGAAAACTAATTATAAATTCGGGCAGAAGGTTGGTTTCCTGATCATCTGTTTGATCTGTTTGTCGGGCAGTAATGCTATCGCACAAAATAATCCCTATCCAAAAATCACCGCCACCAAGACAGGGGCGATTAACAAATTATCTCCCGACCCAACTTTTAATTATCACTGGGCTAACCCCAAAGCTACGGATGGTTTGGAAAGTTATACTTCACAACCAGTTAGCTGGACAGCATTGAATCCAAAAAGCTTCGATACCCACGATTTTAAAAAGAACAAAATCATCACCGTAAACGGCGAGGGGTATATTCGTTTCGATTTTGGGCAGGAAAATGCAGGCTGGCTGGAATTTGACAGTCCGGATTTTAACGGTCAGGCAGAGATGATTATTAGCGAATATAATCAACCGCCGTCGTACCCATCGTTTTACCCGGCCAAACGGATGGCCCCCAAAAAGTATGGTAACACCTATCGGTTGGAATTAAATCCCGAACTATATGAAGGTGTAAGATATGGCTGGATTCACGTGCAATCTTTAACTAAAACCTGGCATATCACCGGGGTGCGGTTGGTTTGCCAGATAAAACCGGCTAATTACAACGGCAGTTTTGCATGCAGCGATAGCATGCTAACTCGGATTTGGTATACCGGCGCATACACTGTTAAGTTGAACCTACTGAAAGATTATCTCGGCGCTATTTTAATGAATCGCGGCGACCGGTATTCGTGGACAGGAGATGCGCATCCATCACAAGCGGCATCAATAGTGGCTTTTGGTAATTACGATTTTGTGAAAAGGAATATCGATTATACCTCTACCCAAAGCAATGGTATCCGCAGTTATGCGCTTTATTGGGTGCTGAGTTTAATTGATTATTACAAATATACCGGCGATAGCCTTACGCTTAAAAAGTATATCCCCAATGCCTGCGCTAAGTTAGATGACGCCTATAAAGTTTATGGTACCAATCCTAATTTGGAGTTTTACGGTTGGGATGAGCGCCTTGGATCAGGCTTCGAACATCCCAACCTGCCTGAACCGCAAAACGCCTATAAAATGCTATCGATACGAACCTGGAAAGAGTTTTCGGCATTGATGGCGATTTACGGTCGCGCAGATCTGCGTGAAAAATACGATAGCTACGCAACCGAAAAAATGTCGGTCGAAAAAAAGAATGCTAACTGGTATCAAACTTTTGGTCTACACGCTGGCGCCGATGCCGTAACTACCAGTATGTTAAGTGTCGACGAGCAAAAAGCAATTTTTGCGAAGAACTTTGCCGATAAAGTTAACCGGGTGTCTTACTCGCCATTTAACCAATATTTTGTTATCCAGGCTTTCGCCAGGATGAATAAATATGATGACGCCCTGAGTACAGTACGCGACTTGTGGGGCGGTCAAATTAAATACGGTGGGACTACCTTTTTTGAAGATTACCGTCCATCGTGGAATGCAGTTACCGGCATTAACGGACCTGTACCCAATAACCAATGCGGTTTTACCAGCCTTTGCCATCCCTGGGGTGCCGGGGTTACCAAATGGCTGAGCGAGGAAGTGTTAGGTATCAAACCCACATCGCCGGGCTTTGCTACGGTTGATATCGTACCGCATTTAGGGCGCACACTCACCAGCGTATCCGGCAAAACGCCAACGCTAACAGGTGAGATCAAAGCCAGTTTTAATACGCTTACCGGAGTATGCAGTGCAACTATTCCGGAAGGTACCGTAGCGTGCATCGGGATCCCAAAAGTTGAAAAGCATATCAGTAGTATTAGAGTTAACGGACTGCTGGTATGGGATGGTTCTTATCATTCTACTGCCGGTTTAAAGGGAGCCAACGAAGATGCCGACTTTATTTACTTAACGGGCATAAAATCCGGCAGCTATAAAGTATTTGTTAATTACAAGGGTATCACACCAAAGTATAATGAACCTACAGCTACTTATGTCGCCAAATTTATTGGCATGGATACCAAAACCAGCGGCAATTGGGGCGGAGTGTATGGGAAAGACGGTTATGCACTTTGCAATTACAATGGTAACGGGCAGGATAAAGCTAATTTACCATCCTACGTCACGTCAATAAACTATTACAAAATAAAAGGCAACAACCAGCCTCGCAACGTAGTTTGGGACGAAAACACAAATGATAAAAGAGCGCCGGCTCCCGATGCAACAAACGGTTTCCCCCGGAAGGCGGCATGTTTGTACGCTATGGACGGCGATCAGGTTGGTTATACTTTTACATCGACAATAGCTATCAAGGATACGCACGATTATAAAGTCTCCCTCTATTTTTTAGACTGGGATAAAAATCAGCGCCAGATAGCCGTTGAAATGTTTGATGCGGAGACATCGAATCTCATAGCACCCGTTAAGATAGTTAAAGACTGTGTCGGAGGGGCTTATCTTACTTTCTCTTACAATAAATCGGCTAAATTTCGAATCAATATGGTGCGGGGTAGTAACGCGGTCTTGAGTGGGATCTTTTTTGATCAATCAAAAAAGGATTTTAAATAAAGTGCCCTATTGCGAAATAGTTTGTGCTTGTAAGCCTTTCAGATTATTCTGAAAGGCTTATTTGTTTTTAATAAGCGGTTAAACCCGTTAAAGTAAAGCGGTACGTTTTGCAATTAAAAAAAACCTCCTCACTGTATTTTGTCGTATATTAGCTTTGCTGTTGCATGCTTTATCTATCCGCAATTAATTAAACATATCACCTTATTTTGACAGCTATTAGTCGCCCCTATATCGTCAGCCGGATTATCCCGATAGTCTTTTTTTTGCTCATTTACCCGGCCATAGCATCCGCTCAAATATCCGATAGCCGTTTCCGCCATATCAGTACCGAACAAGGTTTATCTAATACCACAATTAACTGTATTTTTAAAGACAGCCGCGGCTTTATGTGGTTTGGCACCCGTAACGGATTAAACCGGTACGATGGGATGAAAATAACGGTTTATAAAAATGAACCCGTTAACAAATACAGCTTAGGTAATAACTTCATTAACTGCATTTACGAGGACGCCAATCATTTACTTTGGATAGGCACGCCATACGGTCTTAATAGTTTCAATCCGGAAACAAATCGCTTTAATCAATATGATTTAAAAAAAGCGATAACATCCCTTACAGGTTTTAACGACTCCAGCATCTGTATCGCCACCCAGGCCGATGGTATTTACCAGCTAAACTTACAAACAGGAAAGTTTAACAACTTTCGCCATCAGGATAAAGATCAGCAAAGCTTAAATTGCGATTCGGTTAACTGTTTATACCGGGATGCTGAAGGGAAACTTTTTGTAGGCACCCAAAATGGGTTGAGCGTTTACGATGATTCCAAAAAAACTTTCAAACCTTATACCATTATCGGTTTAGCTAAAAATAGCCATGTTGTTTCGTTAAACGGAGATCGTAAAGGGAATCTGTGGTTAGGCATAAACGAGCAGGGGCTGGGCGTTATTAATGCCAAGACACAACAGTTTAACTTATTCGCTCATCGCGATGATGACGCTGCCAGCCTTTCGGGTAACCTTATTTTACAAGTAATGTGCGATGCAAAAGATCGTATTTGGGTAGGGACCATTAATCAGGGACTTAATCTGTACGATCCGGAACACAACACTTTCATCAAATATTTCCCTAAGGCCGAAAGTCCGGGTAGTTTATCAAACACCACCGCTTCGGCCGTATATGTTGATGCGCAAGGCAATCTTTGGGTGGGTACCCATCGTGGCGGCATAAATTTATCGCTGGCTATCGCCGATAATTTTAAATTATTTAAGGAAGGAATTAAAGAGAACACGCTCAGTTATAACGATGTTAAAACTTTTTATGAAGATACAAAGGGGCGGGTTTGGATCGGCACAGACGGCGGCGGTTTAAATTTATTTAATCGCGAAGCCGGCACTTTTAATCGGTTTAAAAATATCCCTGGTAATGTCAATAGTCTTTCGTCTGATGCGATACAAACTATAGCGCAGGATGCGCAGGGCAACCTTTGGGTAGGTACCTGGGGTAGCGGCCTTAACGTGTTGGATCCGAATACCGGGCGCGTAAAAAGATTCAGAGCCAACGCCGCAGATAAGGGCGCCATTAGTTCAGATTATCTTCAGCGGCTTTTCCTGGATAGCCGGGGCAATTTTTGGGCGGCCACTTATTATGGTGGACTTAATCTTTGGGATGCAAAAACTCAACGCTTTCAACGTATCTTAAAAGATCCTGACGGGATAACCAGTTTTACCGGTAACAATGTAGTATCTATTGGCGAAGACCGTGACGGGCATGTTTGGTTTGGTACCGATGATGGCGGGCTTAACTGTTACGATTTGGCTACACGCCGTTTTTCGCACTATTTTGATCATACTAAAACAAAGACAGACTCGAGGGTAATATTTACGGACAGCAAGGGCCGGGTTTGGATAGGTATGGCCGGATTATACCTGTTTGATGCTAAGCAGCATTCTTTTAAACTTTTTACCAAAAAGTATAACCTGGGTACCGAATACATTAAAGGAATAGCTGAGGATAGTCACCATCGTTTATGGGTTTCCACATCAAACGGCTTAGCCAAACTGGATCCGGAAACTGGCGCAGGGAAGCTATACACTACCTACGATGGTTTGCAGGATATGGAGTTTGAAGCCAACGCCTACCTGAAAGCGCGCGACGGACAACTGTTTTTTGGTGGTATTAAAGGGTTTAACGCCTTCTACCCTGAGGATATTAAGATCAATACTTTTGCGCCGCCTGTTTTTATTACCGATTTGCAACTGTTTAATAAAAGTATTAAACCGGGTGCTGGCGATAGCATCCTGAAAAAGGATATCAGTTTCACAAAATCAATTACGCTTAATTACGATCAATCTGATATTACCTTCTCCTTCATCGCCTTAAACTATATCATTAACCGCAATAATCAATATGAGTACCGGTTAGATGGATTGAATAACAATTGGGTAAAGGCCGGCACCGAACGTAAAGCCGTTTATACCAATCTTAGCCCCGGGACGTATACTTTCCAGGTGCGCGCGGCGAATAATGATGGTGTTTGGAACACAAAGGGGGCATCAATATCTATTACCATTAAGCCTCCGTTTTGGGTAACCTGGTGGTTCCGCACATTGATGGTCTTGCTGGTTTTGCTGCTGATAAACCGCGTGTATGCCTACCGCGTAGGGCTGATCAAAAAACAGAACGAGCGCCTGGAAAGATTAGTTGCCGAGCGCACACATGAGTTGCAGGATGCGAATGAAGAACTACAAGCCCAGTCCGAAGAGTTACGCACGCAATCGGAAGAGTTGCAAACGCAGTCGGAACATTTGCAGGAGCTGAACCAGGAACTGAATATTCAACAGGAGCAAGAGCAACTGGCCCGCCAGGAAGCTGAGAAAGCTAACCAGGCCAAAAGCATCTTTTTAGCAACAATGAGCCACGAGATCCGCACGCCGATGAATGGGGTGATTGGAATGGCATCGCTGTTAGCTGAAACGAGTTTAAATAACGAGCAGCGCGAATATAACGACACCATTATTAACTGCGGCGAAAGTTTGCTTAGCGTTATCAACGATATTCTCGATTTCTCTAAAATAGAATCGGGCAAGTTGGAAATTGAACAGGAAGACATGGACCTGCGGCAAACGGTAGAAGAAGTGCTTGACCTGTTTGCGCAAAAAACCGCCCAGCAAAAAATAGATCTGATTTATGATCTGGATGAAAACGTACCTGTACACATTGTAGGCGATAGCTTGCGGATTAAGCAGATCCTGATTAATCTGATTAATAACGCCATTAAGTTTACCGCTAAAGGCGAGATATTTATAGAGGTTTATAAGGAAAAAGAAAACGCTGATGGTACGATGGAGATCGGTTTCAGCGTAACCGATACCGGTATAGGCATCCCTGAGGATAAATTGGGTAAACTATTTAAAGCGTTTTCGCAGGTTGATGCATCTACCACACGTAAATACGGCGGTACCGGGTTAGGCCTGGCTATATGCTAACGTTTGGTGCATTTAATGGGCGGCGATATTTCGGCCAGCAGCATGTACGGCGAAGGTTCGGTATTCAGATTTTCGATAACTACTCAACGCAGCCTTAACCCGGTAAGCCGGCCGGCTAATAGCAATTTAACGCCATTTAAGGGCGCTGATATTTTGGTGGTTGATGATAATAAGACCAATTTAAAGATCTTAAAAACGCAACTGCAAAATTGGAAATTGCAACCCCTTAACTGCCTTTCGGCTGAAGAGGCGCTGGCTGTGCTGGCCGATGGCAAGACTTTCCGGTTATTGATAACCGATATGGAAATGCCCGAAATGGACGGGGCTACATTAGCAAAAACGGTAAAAGAACGATACCCGGAATTACCCATTGTGATGCTAAGCTCGATAGGTGACGAAACCAAAAGCAAGTATCCGGGGCTATTTTCATCTATCTTAATTAAACCGGTAAAACAGCGCCAACTTTGCCAGGCTATTGAGAAAGCGCTGAACCCCGATGCCCAACCGGTGAATGTGACCAGTAGCAAGCAGGTATTGTCAGCTGATTTGGCTGAGAAACATCCGCTGAGCATTTTAGTTGCAGATGATAACGCCGTAAACCAAAAGCTAATAGACCGCGCCCTGAATAAGTTGGGTTACCATGCTGATATTGTTGAAAACGGTCTGCAGGTTTTAGATAAAGTGGAGCAACAGGTGTATGATGTAATCCTAATGGATATCCAGATGCCTGAAATGGACGGATTGGAAGCAACCCGGCACATCCGTAAAAACGGAACGGTACAACCTTATATTATTGCCATGACCGCCAATGCCATGGCCGAGGATAAGGAAATTTGCATGGAAGCCGGGATGAACAATTACTTATCAAAACCGATGAAACTTGCCGAATTGGTTATAGTGCTGGAAGAGGCTGCGAAAGTAGTGAAAGCGGAATAACTTTAATACTTAGGCAAAGCAAGGGTTTGAAATTTGACCGGCGGAAAAAATTATCTTTGTTTTAATGAGTTGGACCTGCCCCAAATGTGATCGTGAATTACCGCAACCTGAGCAACGGCACTACTGCGCCCGGGTAAGCCTGGATAGTTTGTTTGACGGCAGGCCGCCCGAACTGGTGCTGGTTTTTGATAAGATCCTGGCCGAAGTAGCCGACTGGGATGGCGTGCTGGTTGGCACTACACCCAATTGTATCGTTTTTACCCATCGACTAACTTTCCTCATCATCCGGCCGATGAAGAAGGAGCTTGATATTAAATTCTACTCGAAAGCGGCCCACCCCGAAAAGACCGTCCTCAAAAGTGTTGCTATAGGGAAGAAGTTTGAAAATCACATTCGTATTGCTGAACTGGATGATTTGCGTCCAGCCTTGTTTGTTTATCTGCGCGAATCATACGACCTACTGTAAGCGCTAATTGTATAGAAAAGATTGCCAGAATGGTTTAGTATTTCACCTGAGGGATCAGCTAAATTGCAGACATGAGATTATTGCTGATCTGTTTGTGTTTATTAAGTCGCGCAGCGTTTGGAGCGAATTATTTTATTGATCCGTTAAAGGGCAATGACAATAATAATGGTAAATCAAAAACCAACGCCTGGAAAACCTTCACACCTGCCAATCAAATCGTTTTTAAAGCTGGTGATCACCTTTTTATCTCTCCGGGTAAGTTTGATACCTCGCTGCAACTATCGGCACACGGGACGGCTACAAAGCCGGTAATAGTCTCATTTGCGCAGGGTGTTTATGATTTTTACGATACCAACGCTTATCGCACCAAGCTGGCTATCTCTAATACCAACGATGTTCCGAATGGACTGAAAGCGGTAGCCATCCTTATCAAGAATTCAAAATATATCAAGCTGGAAGGGCAAAACGTTAAATTGGTAATGCACGCTAAAATGATAGAGACCTGCGTAGATCATAGCGAGCATGTTTCCATCAGCGGTCTTAGCTATGATTACGCCACGCCAACGGTATCTGAATTTACAGTAGCCGAATTAACGGCACATACTGCCGATTTGAAAGTTCAGGCTGATTCGCATTATTCCATTAAAGACAGTAGTTTATATTGGGAAGGAGAAGGCTGGAAATACAAAAGCAGCTGGTACTGGCAAGAGTTTAACGCGGCAAACGGCTTTGTAACACGTACCGGTCTTGCTTTTGATAAATGCAAATTTGAAACAGTTGGAGATAAGATCAGGGTTCATTTCCAAAACAATCCGGGTTTAAAACCAGGACTGATTTACCAAACCCGCGATGTTACCCGCGATTGCGCCGGTTTCTTTTTGCAGCGGAGCAAGGATATCACCTTTAAAAATGTGCGTATTTACTTTATGCATGGGATGGGCGTGGTAAGCCAGTTTTGCGAAAATATCAGTATGGATGGCGTAGTTGTAAAACCCAACGAAGGGCGTACCTGCGCCGCCTGGGCCGATATTCTGCACTTTGCCGGTTGCCGGGGACAGATCAATATACGTAACTGTTACCTCTCTGCCGCTAATGATGATGCCATAAATGTACATGGCTTACACCTGCGCATCATCGGTCAGCCAAAGCCAGACCAATTGAAACTGCGTTTTATGCATAATCAAACCTATGGGTTTCAGCCCTATTTGCCCGGCGATAGCATTGAATTGGTCCACGGCAGCAGTTTGCTTGCGTTTGCAAAGAACGTGATCAAATCAACCGAAATGCTGAATGACCGTGAAGTATTGATAACCCTGAAAAAGCCGGTCACCGAAAATTTGGTTAAGGATGATGCAGTGGAAAACGTAAGCTGGACGCCATCCGTACGGGTGACCAATACCACCATCACCAGCATCCCCACCCGTGGAATTTTACTGACCAGCAGACGGCCTGCGATCATAGAACATAATCGTTTCTTAAATTTGGCCGGTGCCGGTGTTTTGGTAGCTGATGATGCCGAAAGCTGGTATGAATCAGGCCCGGTTAAAAACCTGTACATCATTAACAACGATTTCATCAGCTGCGGAGAACCGGCAATTGATATCCATCCGGAAAATACAAGTTTCGATGGCCCGGTGCATCAGAACATAGCTGTGCGGAATAACAAATTTACCCTGAAAGGAACAAAGTTGCTTTACGCCAAAAGCACAACGGGGCTCATTGTCGAACATAATACCATCCGCTTAACAACAGGCACCGATACCACGGCACTATTTAAGTTAGATCATTCGGTTAAATCTAAAATCGTAGGGAACAAGATCGATCCGATCACCAATTAAACTGACTTATATTTGGTTTAACCTTGCCTCGGCGATGGTTAACTGCCCAAGCGTGTTAGCCATTAATGCTGTGGCCTGCTCTGGTAATTCGTCTAAAAGATTTCTATAATAGCTTATACCGGATGCCAATTGCGCTTTGAATTTCTCTATTTGTCGGGCTTTTTTATCAGTGAAATTTTTTAGGTGATTTTGTATATCTGTTTGCAGGTAATCGATGTACAAATCCAATTCTTTAACAAACATATGTGGCCGCTTAATTTTATCAAGCAGGTTTATTTTTCCGTAAATGTGGTTAACCATTTCATCTAAAGAATAAATCCTGCTGAAGTAGGCCAGATTTGGCCCCGGGCAAACCGCAACGGCTGTATTTTCTTTAGGCTTAGCTATATCGTATTTAATATAGGTTGATGAGCACAAACCTTCGCACAGGCAGATTTTTTCGGTAACGGTATGATATTGTTCTTCATATTCATCCCGCGGCAAACCGGCGGTCTTTAATTCGGCAATTTTTAAGTTTTGATATTGGCGAGATGCCGTACAAATAGGTTGCTCGGTAAACTCGGTATTAGTGCAAAGGTACTTCTTAGTGCAGGGGCTGCCGGGGCGGCCATTCGCTAACCGGGCTAAACGCTGCTCTTCAATACTGCTTTCTTTAAAATTATTGAACAGGATGCCTAAGGGGGATGAATTGCTGAGATAAAAGTCATCTTCAGTAGCGCCGGTCAGCTTCATTAGGGTCTCATCATCAACATTGGTAGCTTCTGGCACCAGCAAAAACGGACTACCCCAACCGGTAGCATCTAAACCATAATGCGCCATCAGGAAATTGTTTTCTTCGGCTGTGCCGATGCCACCCTGTACACTCAAACGCTGGGCAGGTTTTGCATTGCAGATTAAGCTTTTATTAATCAGTGCGCCCAGGTAAAGCGCGTAAAGCTCTTCCTGCATCTCGCTTCGTTTCTGTTTAAACTCATCTAAAATTGGTCCTAATAAATAACCTTCGGTTGCAAAAGCATGTCCTCCGCAATTTAAGCCTGATTCTATCCTGAACTCAGATACCCATAAACCCTTCTTCGCCAAAAACTTAGCCTGTATAAATGCCGAACGGAAATCACTGACTTTTAATATAATCTTCTTATTGAATGCGCCATTTTGATCGGGGTAAAAACATTCAAAGGTTTCCAGATAGCTATACAAATGCGGGTTCATCCCGGCTGAAAGTATGACCGACGATTGCAGATCACTCTCCGCAAATCCGCGCAGCGCACACAGGGCATCGGTATTTTCATCGCCTAAATAGTGGCCATCCGCGTCGAAATTCATTTTATCAACCTTGGCCATAATATTCACATCAATGGCTCCTTTAGTCATTAATTGTCGCAATACGTTCTGAAATATCGTTTTGCGTTCGCAGTCGGGGTATTCCATCATCAAATCGCAACCCTGTTTTAGCTGAGAATGATCAGGCAGCATTTCAAAATACCGGCAGAGATCAGTCCCCGGTTCAAAAGCCTGTTGTTTCAGTTCATTAAATTGCTGATCGACTAATTTATTTACCAGGTTTAAATATGCTTTAATCCGCCGTGCACGGGCGTCAGGAGCCGATTTAATGATAGGTGCATAAGGTTCGCCGTTTTCATGCGAGTGGTATTCCCGCATGCGTTCTACCAAATCATCGTCTACAATAGACATGGTTGAGGTGATGCCGTAGCGCGCAACTTTTAAAGGCGTATCTATAGAGTAACCTAAACCTAAAACGGGGATATGAAATGTATGGCTCATTGAATGCTGAGTGTTTCCGTCAAAACTACAGACGCAACCTTGCCCAAAAACTGACGCAGGTCACATTTTGGCCAATCATTCGTCATTCTTTAAAACGGCTTAATCCGGGAGTTTTGGAGAGTTAATCAGCTCCAAAAAATGACGGAAAGCACATTAATTGAAAAGACCACCTGCTACCATTGCGGGGACGATTGCCTTACGGAAGCATACCTGATAGAAGATAAACACTTTTGCTGCCATGGCTGCAAAACCGTTTACGAGGTGCTGGCGCAAAATCAGTTATGTAATTATTATAACTATAACGATCACCCAGGTGCTACACGTACGAGGGTGGATAAGCGTTTTGACTATTTAAGCGAGCCGGCAATTATTAACGATTTGGTAGATTATACCGATGAGCAAATCACCATTGTAACTTTTTATATTCCGCACATCCATTGCAGCTCGTGCCTGTGGTTGTTAGAGCAGTTGAACAAAATTAATCCAGCGGTACATTATTGCCGGGTCGATTTCCTGAAAAAACAGCTTAACATCAGGTTCGATCATCACCAATTAAGCCTGCAAAAACTGGTTGAACTATTGATTGATATCGGTTACGAACCGCTGATCAGTTTACAAGATGTACTGAAAAAGCAGAACAGCGCTAAAAAAGATAACCTCGTTCAGAAAATAGCCGTGGCCGGATTTTGTTTTGGCAATGTAATGTTACTGAGCTTTCCCGAATACTTCGGTCTGTCGGCTTTTGAGCAATCTTTTAAACACTTCTTTGGCTGGCTAAATGTGCTGTTTGGGATCCCGGTTGTGTTTTACAGCGGCTGGGGATACTTTGTATCGGCCTGGCAAAACCTGCGTAACCGGGTTTTAAATATCGATTTTCCGCTGGCTTTGGGGATAGCAGTATTGTTTATCCGTACGGTGGCCGAAGTTTTTACCCATGCCGGCGCCGGCTTTGCCGATACCCTTTGCGGCCTGGTTTTCTTTTTACTGATAGGGAAATTTGTACAGCAGAAAACTTATCATCATCTATCGTTCGAACGGGATTACCGGTCGTTTTTCCCGGTGGCGGTACAGGTGATTACACTCGTCAAAGAAAAGCCGTTGCCCCTGGCAGAGTTGAAGATAGGGCACCGGATAGTGATCCGTAACAATGAGATCATCCCTGCTGATGCGATATTATTGAAAGGGGAGGCTTTGGTTGATTTTAGCTTTGTAACCGGCGAATCAGTCCCGGTAACCAAAATGCTGGGCGAAATTGTATACGCCGGTGGTAGGCAAACCGGCAGTGCCATTGAACTCGAAGTAATTAAGCCGGTATCCCAAAGCTACCTGACCCAACTTTGGAATAACGAAGCCTTTAACCGCAAACAGGACGATCGGATGCAGACCTTTAACCAAAAGGTGAGCAAGCATTTCACCATTGTATTGCTATTGATCGCTTTCTGCTCGTTCCTGTACTGGGCCGCCGCCGATTTGCCCCGTGGATTGGCGGCTTTTACCGCTGTTTTAATTGTGGCCTGCCCCTGCGCTTTGGCTTTGAGTACGCCATTCACCATGTCGGCGGCGTTGAGTGTTTTCGATAAGAACCTGTTTTATTTGAAAAATACCGCAGTTGTAGAACAGCTGGCAAAGATAGATACCATTGTGATGGATAAAACAGGCACCATCTCGGTTAACAATGGCAGTTATATTAAACTGGAAGGCCATTTATCCGACCAGCGAAAACAATTGATTTACAGCGCCTGCAGCAACTCCATGCACCCGCTTTCGCGGATGATTTGTACCTACCTGGGCGAATGGGAGCGACTGCCTTTATCTAAGTATACGGAGATCCCCGGTCGGGGAATGATTGCCGTGGCCGATGGTAATTACTTGCGTATTGGTAGCGGTGAGCTGATCTTCGGGAATTTTGCTGAACAGGGTAAGGCTACAAAGGTGCATCTATCTATTAATGGAACTTACCTGGGTTATTTCGTGTTTGAGCATCAGTATCGTAAAGGGATGGAAAATATCCCAAAGATGAGTTCAGATTACGATTTCTACCTGCTCTCCGGAGATCAGGATCGCGATGCCAATCAATTACAGCGATACTTTAGCAACACTGCCATGCAGTTTAACAGATCGCCACAGCAAAAACTGGATTTTGTAGCCGCTTTACAGCAGGACGGCAAAAAAGTAATGATGATGGGCGACGGGCTGAACGATTCGGGCGCACTGAAACAAAGCGATCTGGGTATAGCCGTTACCGATGACGTGAACAACTTTACCCCCGGCAGCGATGCTATATTGGATGGAGGTGCATTTTATAAACTGCCCCAATTTCTTCGATTTTCAAAAGATGCTGTCCATATCATTCACATTTCTTTCCTGATCTCCTTAACCTATAATTTAATAGGACTGGCCTATGCCGTTACTGGTAAGTTATCGCCATTAACCGCCGCTATTTTAATGCCTTTAAGCACGGCAACTATTATATCGTTTACCAGTTTGGCAACGCACTTTGCTGCCAAACGGAGGGACTTGATATGAACATTATTTATTTCCTCATCGCCTGCAGCGTGCTGATGGCGTTGATTTTCCTCGGTGCTTTCTTTTGGGCCCAGCGCAGTGGACAGAACGATGATCTGTACACACACTCCATGCGTATGCTGCTGGAGGATGAGCCTGAAGAAGATCCAAAAAAGTGATACTTATCATATCGGCAGCAAACGCCCGTCATTCGCCGGCGCGCTTAACCGCCATAGTTTTACACCCATAAACAGCAACATTATTTTATGCAACCCGACAAATTTTACTACGACAATAAGATCGTCCGCAACTTCGGTATCGCTACCGTTGTGTGGGGCATTATTGGCATGCTTGTAGGCTTAATTGTGGCTATACAGCTTTATCAACCCGGCGCTAACCTGCACAATCAATACACCACTTTTGGCCGCATCCGCCCGCTGCATACCAACGCGGTGATCTTTGCCTTTGTGGGTAATGCAATTTTTATGGGTGTTTACTACTCGCTGCAACGCCTGCTAAAAGCCCGCATGTTTAGCGATTGGCTCAGCAATATCCACTTTTGGGGCTGGCAGTTGATTATCGTATCGGCAGTAATTACCCTGCCCTTAGGTTTAACCACATCGCACGAGTATGCTGAGCTGGAATGGCCTATTGATATAGCCATCACCCTTATCTGGGTAGTATTTGGGGTGAATATGTTCGGTACGATATTTAAACGCCGCGAACGGCATTTGTACGTGGCCATTTGGTTTTACATCGCCACGTTTGTAACCATTGCGGTATTGCACATCGTTAACTCTTTCGAGTTGCCGGTATCGGCCTTTAAAAGCTATATGGTATACGCCGGTGTACAGGATGCGCTGGTGCAATGGTGGTACGGGCATAACGCGGTGGCGTTTTTCCTAACTACGCCTTATTTGGGTATGATGTATTATTTCCTGCCTAAAATGGCTAACAGGCCTATCTATTCTTATAAGCTAAGCATCCTGCACTTTTGGGCGCTGATATTCATTTATATCTGGGCCGGCCCGCACCATTTATTATATACCACCTTGCCTGGCTGGGCGCAATCTTTAGGGGTAGCGTTTTCTATTATGCTCATCGCGCCAAGCTGGGGTGGCATGATTAACGGGTTGCTTACCCTGCGTGGTGCCTGGGATAAGGTGCGCGACGATGTGATCCTGAAATTTATGGTGGTGGGTTTAACCGCCTACGGTATGGCCACTTTTGAAGGGCCAATGCTATCCCTGAAACAGATTAACAGCATTGCCCACTTTAGCGATTGGATTGTGGCCCACGTACACGTCGGCGCTTTGGGTTGGAATGGCTTTTTAACGTTCGCCATTTTGTACTGGTTAATTCCGCGCATCTACAAAACCGATTTATACTCTAAACGCCTGGCCGGGTTCCATTTTTGGGCGGGTACCTTAGGTATTATATTTTATGCGGTGCCAATGTATTGGGCGGGCTTTACCCAAAGCCTGATGCTGAAGGAATTCACCGCCGAGGGAATGCTGAAATACCCTCACTTTTTAGAAACTACGTTGCAAATTATCCCGATGCATATCATGCGGTCGATAGGTGGGAGTATCTACCTGTTGGGTGCTATTGTGATGGCTTATAACCTGTTTAAAACAGCCAAGCAAGGCAGTTTGGTAGCCAACGAAGCCGCACAAGCCATGCCGTTGGAGCCAGCCCATACTGTAGCTAAAGAGGCTACCTGGCACCGCACGTTAGAGCGCAGGCCTATCCAGTTGATGATCCTGGCGTTGATCACCATCCTTATCGGCTCCGTCATCGAGCTGATGCCGACGCTGACCATATCATCCAACATCCCAACCATAGCCAGCGTGAAACCTTACACACCGCTGGAATTGCAAGGCCGCGACCTTTACATCCGGGAGGGTTGCGTTAACTGTCACTCGCAAACCGTACGACCATTCCGCTCGGAAACAGAGCGTTACGGGGAATATAGCAAGGCAGGCGAGTTTGTGTACGATCACCCTTTTCTGTGGGGATCTAAACGTACCGGTCCGGATTTGGCCCGAGAGGGTGGCAAATACGGTAACGCCTGGCATTATAACCACCTGATGGATCCGCGCCTGATGTCTCCCGGCAGTATTATGCCGGAATATGGCTGGTTGCTTACGCAGAAGCTGGATACCTCAACTACGGCGGTTAAAATAAGAGCGATGCGCAAATTAGGTGTGCCTTATCCTGATGGTTACGAACAGAAAGCCAACACAGATTTAAGCAAGCAGGCCAGCGAAATTGCCGCCAACCTTTACGCCGATCATATCAAGGTTAAAAGTGATAAGGAGATAGTTGCCATTATTGCCTACCTGCAACGCCTGGGGACCGATATAAAAGTTAACAAAACCGATAAATAAAATATTACAACCATGTTTAAGCAATTCACAGAAAATATATCGGGGAACCAGGTGTACCTGCTGTCATCGTTAGGGCTGTTCCTTGTATTCTTTATCGTAGTGGCATTTTTATTGATCCGCATCCGCAAAAATCATATCGACCATATGAGTGCTTTGCCCCTAAACGACGGCGATAACTTTCAACCTAATCCCGACGCGATATGAAGATATTATTATATATCCCAACCTTATTAACCGCTGCACCGGCCACAGTTAAAAGCGATGGACTGGTGAGCGCCAACGTGCAAAACTACGTTGGGTATGCCGCTATCGTTTTCATGATGCTGCTATTTATCATCGCTTTTTTAGTGATGCAGCGGGCCTTTAATACTATGGCCAATTTGGTGATGAACATGGAAAATAAATCGGTCACCGATGCCGCAACCGAACCCCAGCCCGCTAAAAAAGAAAAGAAGAAAGAAGATATCTGGTTAAAAGCGCTATCGCTCAGGCCAATGTCCGAAGAAAAAGAAATCCTGATCGAACACGATTACGATGGGATCCAGGAACTGGATAACCCGACCCCCGCCTGGTTTATGTGGCTGTTTTACGGAACCATTGCCTTCGGTATTTGCTACCTGCTGGTTTACCACGTGTTTGATTTAGGCCCTTTGCAGGATGAAGAGTATAAAACCGAAGTGGCCCTGGCCGATTCTGCTAAGAAAGTGTACCTGAGCAAGAGCGCCAATCAAATTGATGAGAATACCGTGAAACTGCTTACAGATGCAGAGACCATCAGCGCAGGTAAAGGCATCTTTACCCAAAACTGTGCCGCCTGCCATGGCGCAGATGCACAGGGCGTGGTAGGGCCAAACTTAACTGATGATTATTGGTTGCACGGCGGCAAAATAAACGATCTGTTTAAGACCATTAAATACGGCGTTGCGGCTAAAGGAATGCCCACCTGGGAGAAACAGTTATCGCCAAAGCAAATCTCGGAAGTGGCTAATTATATCAAATCTATCCATGGCACTAACCCGCCCAATGCCAAAGAACCCCAGGGAGTAAAAGAGGACGGCACGGTTGATAAAGTGGCATCAAAATAAATTATACGAATGAGCGGATTACTGGCGGCGAAGGAAACAGGTGAACGGAAATGGATGTATCCGCTCATTCGTAAAGGTGTGTATTACCGATGGCGGTCGGCTATCAGTTATGTTTACCTGATCTTCTTTTTTACCGGGCCTTTTATCCGGATAGGCGCGCAACCGTTGTTGTTGCTCAACTTTATAGAAAGGCGTTTTGTAATACTGGGGCAGGTTTTTTGGCCGCAGGATATTTTCCTGTTCATGCTGGCATCGCTGGTGTTTTTGGTTTGCGTGGTGCTGTTCACCATGGCCTTTGGCCGCTTGTTTTGCGGCTGGATTTGCCCGCAGACGATTTTTATGGATATGGTTTTCCGTAAGATAGAGGAATGGGTGGAAGGCGATGCCAACAAGCGTAGGAAACTGGATGCCGGTCCCTGGACCTGGGAAAAGATCTGGAAAAAATCGGCGAAGCATAAACTGTTTGTTATCGTATCATTTCTGATTGCCAATACGTTTTTGGCCTACATCATTGGCAGCGAAAATTTATTGAAGATCGTTAACGAACCGATTGCCCTGCATTGGATGGGCTTTGCCAGTATTTGGGTGTTCACGCTAATATTTTACCTGGTTTACAGCCAGGTGCGCGAATTGGTATGTACGGTGATTTGCCCTTACGGCCGCCTGCAAAGCGTGCTGACAGATAAAGACACCCTGATGGTAGCATATAATGATGTGCGCGGCGAACCACGCGGCAAACTCCAAAAAACGCCCGACCTGTTAAATTTAAAAGGTGATTGTGTGGACTGCGGTCTGTGTGTATCGGTTTGCCCTACCGGTATCGATATCCGGAACGGTACCCAGATAGAATGTATCAATTGCACTGCCTGTATAGATGTATGTGACGATGTGATGCACAAAATTGGCAAGCCTGCCAACCTCATCGGTTACTACTCTGAAAACATGATCCGGACGCAAAAGAAGCCATCTTTTACCCTGCGAATGAAGGGTTATGCCGTTGTAATCACGGTACTTATCAGTGTGTTATGCTACTTTATTTTCAGCCGCAGCGATATGGATATGACGGTAATGCGGAGCGCAGGTACCTTATACCAGGAGCAGCCGAACGGTTATATCAGCAACATATACAGCGCCGAAATCATTAATAAAACAAACGAAGACAGGCAGATAACGATACAAACAACGGATGCGACCATCAAGATTAAATACATACAAACGCCCGGGAAGATTGAAAAAGGTGGCATGGTTAAGGCCTTGTTTTTTGTGATGATCCCGGCATCGCATATTAAAACCGCCAAAACGGAGATCAGTCTTAAACTCTTTGCAGGGCATCGGCTTAAACAAACGGTCAGCACCACCTTTGTGGGGCCGGTAAACGATTAGATACTTATGAATTGGGGAAAAGGAATAATAGGGGGTATGGCCTTGTTCATGCTGTTTATTTTAGCGATGTGTTTTTATATGTTCCGCTCGCCGGCAGATGAATATGATCATCAGTATTACGAGAAAGGCCTGCACTTTGACCGTGATTACGAACGGCAGAAGCGGGTGAAAGACGACCACGCGCAACCATCTATCGAACAAAAAGGGAAAGTTTTATGGGTAGAATTTGCCGGACGCACTACCGGTAGCCTAAAGTTTATCCGCCCCTCCAGCCAGGCGCTGGACAAAACGTTCCCCATTAACAGCGGACCGGATAACTGCGTGATGATTCCACTTAACCAAATAAAACCAGGCCGGTGGGTACTTGTGATAGAATGGCAGAACAACGGCAAAGATTACCTCTATCAGCAAGAGATTAACATCAAATGAGCAGCAATCAAATCGCATTTTTTATAGGATTATTCGGCAGTGTACATTGCATTGGCATGTGCGGCCCGCTGGCCTTTGCGGTACCGGTAACTACGCATAAATGGTGGTTATTGGTTGCGGATAAGTTTCTTTACAACATCGGCAGGATTTTATCTTACACGTTAATTGGCGGTTTGGTTGGGTTACTGGGGCGTCAGTTATGGCTCTCCGGACTGCAGCAAGCGGTTAGTTTAATCAGTGGGTTGTTAATTATCATGGCCGGATTTTCCCGTATCTTCAAGTTACAGCTGTATAAAAGTATGTCGCTTAAAAGGCTTTTTTCGCCGGTTAATATATTGCTCAATTATGCCTTGCAACATCGCGCCGGTCATTTAGCTATCGGAGTCATCAACGGTTTTTTACCCTGTGGCTTTGTATATCTGGCTTTGGTTGGCGCTATTAATACCAACGGATCAGTTGCCACAGCGCAATACATGTTTTGGTTTGGCATAGGTACTTTCCCGTTGATGCTGATTGCCACGGTTAGTTCAGGATTTGTTGGTCCCTTGCTGCGCCGGCGCATTAATCGTACTATGCCTTATTTAATGATTTGCCTTGGCTTTTGGTTTTTGCTGCGCGGGGCAGGTTTAAATATTCCTTATTTAAGTCCTGCTAAGCCGCAACCGGGCGTGGTTTGCCATTGATAAAAAGTGACTCAGATCATTTTTTGCGATGCCGGGTATCATGTGGCAGCGGGTAAATCCGGGGGATATTTGTATTAACAAAATAACAAACATCATGGCGACAACAATAAACGCTCCGCTAAGCTGGGCAAAAACCGAAACCCCAAAATCAAACATCAGCATTATTAATAGATTACGGGCCTTCGCCGATGGGCAGGCCAAAAATAAACTGTTATGGTTCCTGGTATCATTAATAGTGCAGGGAGTGTTCTTTTTGCCTTTACCTGCAGTATTGAGCTATTATTTCAATGCGCCGGTGTTTTTGCTGGCTATCACCTTGCCCTTGTTTTTCGCTAACGTAATTACCGGTATGGGCGGCTCAGGCATTCGCACCACTTTGTTTTTATTTGCGTTGAGTGTATTAACGCATATGTGTATGGTGCTGATCTATATCTGGTAAAGTCTTTCTCCCTTTCAATAATTAAACTATCTGTAAACTGTTAGTGTAACCCGCTAACAGTTTTTTTATAACCTATTTTTTCTGAATAAAACCGGCATCCTGTTAGTTAACCTCGGCACACCGGATAGCCTGGCTGTGCGCGATGTGCGGCACTATTTAAGACAGTTTTTAATGGATGGGCGGGTAATAGATTTGCCGCCGGTTTTGCGTGCTGCTTTGGTTTATGGTATTATCGCACCCTTTCGGGCCCATAAATCTGCCAAATTATACCGGGAGATCTGGCACGATAAGCAAGGTTCGCCGTTGATGTATTATAGTAAACAACAACTGCAATTACTACGCGACGAATTGGGCGACGAGTACCAGGTTGAACTGGCCATGCGTTACGGCCAACCATCAATAGCAAATGCTTTAAACAAGCTAAAAGATGCCAATAGGATTAAAATAATCCCGCTCTTCCCGCAATATGCATCGGCTACAACAGGGTCGGTTTTTCAGGAGGTTGCACGGATCACATCACAGTGGGTAACTATACCCAATATCGAATTTATTAATTCTTTTCATGATGATCCTTTACTGATAACTGCCTTTGCAGACAGAGGAAGAAACTACCTGCCGGAGATTTATGATCACGTTATCTTTAGCTTTCATGGCCTGCCGCAAAAGCATTTGCTTAAAGGAGATGTGAGTGAGAGACATTGCTTAAAGGCGTCGGACTGCTGCAAAACCTTAACAGATCAAAACAAGTTTTGCTATGGCGCGCAATCTCATCATACCGCCAAATTAATTACCGAAGCTTTAAGTATTCCTGATGACAAATTTACGGTCAGCTTTCAATCGCGCTTAGGCTATTCGGCCTGGATGCAGCCTTATACCATCGATGTAATTAAAAAACTGGCCCGCAGTGGTAAAAGCAGGATACTGGTATTTTGCCCTGCTTTTGTAGCTGATTGCCTGGAAACGATCCATGAAATAGGGGTAGAGTATCGCGATGTGTTTATTGCCGCAGGCGGCGAGCATCTGCAGTTGGTTAGCGGATTAAACGCTTCGCCGTTATTTATCGAAACCCTGAAACGATTGGCCGTAGGATAGACCTAAACCGCCATACTGAATAGCCTGGTAGTTGGTTTATCGGCCCATAGTCGGGCATCCATCGCCATACAGATGTTGCGTAGGAAGTAGGTACCTAACCCGGTTACCTGCAGGCCGCAGGAATCAAGCCGGATCAGGCCGTCATCTTCTAAAGGTTGCAGGCGTTCTATGGCATTAAAAATAGCTTCGGTCGGTTCGTTGTGATGGTTCCAGGTGGTTTTACCTTTGCACATGATGTTGAGGATGTGCCTGCGCAGTATCAAATCTTCTGCGTTTAAAATGTGGCCCTTAAATACCGGTAGTTGCCCAGAGGCTATCAGGGTTAGGTATTCCTCGACAGTTTTCACATTCTGTGCGAAAGCATACCAGGAATCGCTGATGGATGATACGCCCAGCCCGATCAGTAGTTGTGTATACTGATGGGTGTACCCCATAAAATTACGGTGCAGTTTACCGTCTTGACGGGCAGTCAATAACTTATCGCCTGGCAGGGCAAAATGGTCCATACCAATTTCTTCGTAGCCGTAACTTTTAAGCAGGCTGCGGCCAATTTCGTGCAGTTTACTTTTCATGTGGGGCTCGGGCAGGTCCTGCTCAGTAAATTTACGCTGACCGGGTTTTATCCAGGGTACATGGGCATAGCTGTAAAAGGCTATACGGTCGGGTTTTAAGCCTGAAATTAGGTTCATGGTATTGATCAAGCCATCCATAGTTTGCAGGGGCAGGCCGTAGATCAAATCGTAATTAACGGAGGTATAACCAATTAAACGGGCCTGCAGGGTAATCATTAAAACCTGCTCAAAACTTTGCTCGCGGTTAATAATGTGCTGCACTTTCGGGTCAAAATCCTGGATGCCTAAACTGATCCGGCGAAAGCCAAGATCATATAGCGTTCGCAGATGTTCAACTGTAGTATTAGCCGGGTGCCCTTCAAAACTAAATTCAGCATCGGGATGAATGTTCGTATCATCCAGCAATCCATTAATCAGCATTTGTAAATTATGCGCACTGAAAAACGTCGGTGTACCACCGCCTAAATGTATCTCGCGAATTATAGGCTTATTAACTAATACCGAACGGTACATTTTCCATTCGGTCAGTACGGCTTTAATATAGGGTTCTTCAACCGTATGGTTTTTGGTGATGCGTGTATTGCAGCCGCAGTAAGTGCAAAGGTTCTCGCAAAAGGGGAGGTGGATGTACAAACTGATGCCTTCAGTGAGGTTACTCTCATCGAAAGATTGTTTTACCGATAACCTCCATTTATCCGCATTAAACGTCGAATTGTCCCAATAGGGCATGGTCGGATAACTGGTATAGCGGGGGGCAGGCACATTGTATTTTTGCGCCAGGTGCGGATGTTTGTACATAAAAAGCTATTTAGTCAGATCGGTTGGAATCAAAGCAACACGGCAGCTTTTGGCGCAAACACAGGCATCGCCAACGCATTTGTTTTGCTGGTATAAATCGAGGTTACGAATGGTTTGATCGGCAATTTCCTGCGACGAGCCGGGCAGTACATTAGATAAGCGAATGCCATATTTTGCCGCAACATTTTTGTCGATATGATCGGTCCCGGTTGATCGGGTAAGGATAAAGCGGATATTCAGCGCGGCCAGCATCTCGATAACCGGTGCCGATACATCATCGTGATTAAATACAATCACTGCATCTTTCCCCGCTGCGTAGGCTACGGTCTCGGCGCCCAGTGGATTGGAGATAATAGTAATCTCGTGCTTTTTTTGGTTGGCTTTCGCCAGATATTCTTTCTCCGAAGACTGGATACTATATGCTACTACTTTCATCCGATACGGTGTTTCTTATTTACAAAACTACCGTAAGCGCGAGAGCCTTGGGATGAGAGCGGTCAGCCTAAAAAGTGATCTTCGTCAGTTTTTCATTTTGGCCAACCGTGCAGCATCAAGTATGGTAATGGTGCTCCCTTTTTTCTCTATCAATCCCTCGTCTTTAAAATCAGATAGCGTACGACTTACCGTTTCGGTAGCCATGCCGGCCATAGCGGCCAAATCTTCGCGGGTGATTTTGAAATTTTCGGTTGGATTAATTTGCTGCTTTTGCAAACGCAGTATTGCTTCGGCCATCCGTTTACGTACTGAGTGATAGGCCAGTTGTAGCAACTGCTCTTCCTTTTCGCGGATATCATTGGCCAGCAGCTTAATGAATTCGCGCGCCACTTCCGGGTATAAGTTCAGCAAAGGCTCTAATTGCTCTTTGGGGATCAGGATCAGGGCGCTATCATCCAGCGTAGTGGCTGTATCTGAATACACCTCGTTCGAGAGCATGGCCTGAATGCCCAGGTACTGATCGGCGCTGTAAATCCCGGTCATCAACTCGCGACCGTCTTCGGCCATTTTGGTGGTTTTTACGCGGCCACCCATTACCAGGTATAGTCCGTTGCCCTTATCTCCCTCGTAATAAATTACCTGGTTCTTTTTAAACTGGCGGCTTTTACGTTCCTGTATAATTCTTTTCAGCTCGGCCAGGCCGGTGTTTTTGGCTATCAGGTTGTTTAACCGGTCCAGCGAGTTGCTGTAGTAGTTTTGTTGCTGTTCTTTCTTTTTCAGCCTTGTTTCAATGGCGTTAAGCAGGTCTATATCATCAAAAGGCTTGGTGAGGTAATCATCTGCACCCATTTCCATGCCTTTGCGCAGATCGATGCGTTCGGCTTTGGCGGTTAAAAATATAAAGGGGATTGTCGCTGTATCTGGATTTTTATTGAGCAGATAAAGCACGCCGTAGCCATCCAGTTCGGGCATCATAATATCGCACAGAATAACGTCAGGAAGATTTTTAATGGCCAAATCTACGCCGGTTTTGCCGTTATCGGCTTCAAAAACCTGGTAGTTGGCCAGTTCTAAAATCTCCACCACGTTTTCGCGGATGTCGTTATTATCTTCAATAATCAGGATCTTTTTCATATCAGCGGAAATGAAATGGTGAACATGGTGCCCTGGTTAACTACACTGCTAAAATTTACTTTGCCGTTCATCAGGCTGGCATAACGGGCCACAATATTTAAACCTAAACCCGTGCCGGGGATATTGCCGGTATTATGCGCACGGAAAAATGCGCCGAACAGGTGTTTTTGATCAGTTTCAGGGATGCCAATTCCGTTATCCTGCACAGTTATAGTACAGGTGTCGGCAGTTATCTCGGTATCGAACTGAATAAAAGTATTCTCGCCCGAGTATTTGATGGCGTTGCCCACCAGGTTAATCACACAGTTTTTAATCAGGTTAGGATCGAGCCGGACCATGCTTTCGGTACCGGTATGCTGGTAAATAATGTTTTGATTTTCCTTAGCCACCAACTGCATCTCCTCAGTAATCTCTTCGGCCAGTTTTACCAGGTCAAAGCTTTGGAAGGATGCTTCAACCTTACCGGCTTCCAGTTTTTCTAAGGATAGAAAATCATTCAAAATACCCGTCAGATTAGCTACGGAGTTTTTGATTTTAGATACGTGCTTAACAATATTCGGGCTGTTGAAGTTGGCGGAATACTTGTCTATTAAAGATGCGGATAACTGAATGGCACTCAGTGGTGTACGGAATTCGTGCGAGGCCATGGATACGAACCGGCTTTTTAACTGCCCTAATTCTTTCTCTTTCTCTAATGATTGACTGACCTCTTCTTTAGCCGATTGCAATTCGCTCACCAGTTGTTTTAGCGATAGGGTGCGCTGCTCCACCAGTTCTTCTAACCGGGCAGCATATTCTTTCAAGGTTTCTTCGGCTTCTTTTTCGCGACTTAAATCGTGAATAAAACCGGCATAGATCTTTCGCCCGGCCAGTTGTACTTCGCTGACGCCTAATCTGAAAGGAAATTTACTACCATCCTTTTTTTGCCCCATCACCTCGCGACCAATACCAATGATGTGCCTTTGACCGGTTTGCTGGTAACGATTAATATAATCATCGTGCCGCTCCCTGTCAGGTTGAGGCATCAGCATGGCGATATTGTTGCCGATCACGTCTTCCGGCTCGTACTGAAACAGCTTACAGGCCGCGGGGTTTATAGATTCAACCCGACCGCGTTCATCAATGGTGATGATTCCATCAATAGCGTTTTGAATGATAGCTTGTAACAGCAGCGCGTTTTCCATATTCGTGATCGTTGTCACAAATATGGCCAATGTGGCCGATACAAAAAGTAATTATTTTCAAGGTAAAAAGTGATAAAGGTCACTTTTTACCTTGAAATATGTTGGCGGCCTTTATTTTTCTATGACAGTATCCCGTGCCATTGCTAAATGCAGGTTAGCTCCAAAATGCGCGGTATCCAGGTTTAAAACTTTATTAAAGGCGTCTGTCGCATTTTGATGCTGTGCCAAACCTAAATATCCCAAACCTTGCAGATACAGGCATAGTGCCTGGTTACGTACGTTCAGATCATCATCAAATATCAACAGGTTAGGCAGCGATACCGCAAAGTAATCGATCTTCACTTCATCGTTAAAATGCTGCTGGCCAAACTCAATTAGTTTATTAAATATAGCACCGGCTTTGGCTGATTCTCCCAGTTTTTGCCAGGCCAGCCCCTGGTAAAAGATCTTATCGGGCTGTTGATCATTATAAAAAATCGCTGCCGATGGTTCATTTAAGCCAATAGTGGCTTTTCGGAACCAGCTTGTTGCCTTGTCCGTTTCACCTAAACCCTCATAAGCACAACCCAGCCAGTAAAAAATATCATTCTCCTGCGCGCCGTACAGTTTACCCTCGCCTAAGTTATGCGGGTAGTGTTGAGCCTGATCTAATAAAGAGATAGCCGGTTCAAAGTCGCCGGTGTTGATCTTCTCTTTAGCTAAAGCTACAAGGCTATACATATATTGTCCCGATGCCTTGCCCTCGCCGCCTTCCCACGGGTGAAATTGACGATTGCTGATCTGATCTAACGCTGTTTGATGATAGCCTAAAAAGTTATACAACGCTGCCCGCTCAAGGGTGATATCATCGCGCAGCAGGGTAGTGGCTAAGTTATCCTCTAACAGATCAAGGCGTTTGGCGGGGGCATAATTCAGGCGACCGTTTAGCTGATCTAATTCCATTAAAATCCGTGCGTCGGTTTTATCCAGCATAAAAGCCCGCTCAAAATATTCAAGGGCTTTGGCTTGTTCGTTACGTTTGTTAAAGTAGGCAATAGCAAGATTTCGTAGTACCGTAGGGAAGTTATTATCCAGTTTAACCGATGCTTCCCAGGCGGCTATCGCTTCATCGTATTGCAGTTTATCGTAAAACAAATTACCCAGATAGTAAGATGCTTTAGCGTCGGTAGGGTTAAGTGCGGATGCCAGTTTTAATACGGCGATATCTTCCAGCCTATCCGGAAAACACAGGTACGGATTGGCAAGTTCTGCTTCTTTCAATGATTTCAAGGCCTCTGCAGTATTGCCTAAATGATGCTGGAAATAAGTTAAGTAATAATACACCATCGGGTTGGTTTCCTTACCCTTGTACGCGTATTGCAATAGTTTAAAAGCTTCGGTATACAGCCCTGCATTGGCATAATCAAGCGCGTATTCAATAAAGTTTTGATGCCAGCCCCGCGATAATTTTAACAACTCGGCCAGGTAAGTTTGACTCTCAGCCGGCGTTTGCTTAGCCAGATACAACTCAAAGAAAGCACCCAGATTAAATGGATCGCGTTTAATTGCGTACTCCGCAGTTTCGATAGCATCGGTCAATTTACCCAATTTACGATACGCTGCCGATTTTAAAACATAAGCTTTACTATTATTGGCGTTACGGTCGATAGCCGATTGGATATGATCAAGCGCTAAATCATAATCGGTGTTCATCAGATCTAACTGCGCTACCATAAAATAGCCGCTATCTTTCCAGGCGTTACTCCAGGTGGCCTTGTAAAAGGCCTGATAGGCTTCCTGATGCTTGCCCTGAAATTTTAAACAAAGCCCCAGGTTATAATAAGGCTCGCTATCGTACGGATTAGGATTGCGCTGAATACTTGTCTCAACCGCTTTGCGGAAATAAGGTTCGCTTTTGGCAAACTGCCCGCGGCGCAGGTACCACAACCCTAAAGCATTATTACTGCGGATGTCTTTACTGTCCCTACGCAAGGCCTCCTCATAGTAAGGGACCGGACTGTAAGTAGCGTGGCGGTACTGTTCCAGGTGCTGAGCGGTTAAAAATAACTGCTCGGTGTTTTCTACTTCGTGCGGGAGCAGGGCTGGTTTAGCGGCTTCTGGTGTATTATTTAGCTTGTTGGTTGCCGGCTCGTAGCGCAATAATTCTTTCCCTTGCGGGGATGTGATGGTTAGCAATAGTCGGTTTTCGTCAATGTTCGCTGCTTTAATGTTTTTGGTATAAACCCCCTCGGGTACAATGTCCGTCACATCTTCTAAAAGCGTTTTATCCTCGTAGCTTAATTTTACTTTCAGATCTTTCTGCTCACCTGTCACATAAACTTTCAGGCTGATGACGCCATCGTTATAATCAATCGCTACTAAAATATCCTTACTGGCATTTTTAATCAGGCCTAAATCCCGGTATGGCATAAAGTACTGGGTGAAATGCTTTTCTTCATTTGGCATCAGCCAGCTAAAATCGGGCTGATTATCGGTGAACATGCCGGTCATCAATTCAATGTACGGACCGTCCTCATCAGTCAGGTTCCTGTCCCAGGCCTGGCCGAAATCGCTGTGCCCCCAGGTCCACTGCTTTTTACCCGGCGATACATGATGATTGGCCACATGCAGTAAACCAGCTTGGCTATCATGTTCATATCCACCCACAAAATCATACGCTGAATTAATAGCCATGTACGATGTAGGCACCGGGATATTCTTATACCTCGAAATATCGGTCCCCGGCGAGTAATCAACCTTATAATAAGTGCCCGTAGCTATCGGGAAGGTAGATACATCGCGCTTGCCATGGTCAAACACAGCGTTAACATCGGGCGGGAAAACAGATTGGTAATCATCGTTCACCTTTACCGCCGGGTTGGCCCACCATAAAAAAGTTTGCGGTAGGGCAGATCGGTTAAGCAGTTTAGCTTTAATTTCGATATAAGCCTTATCGGGATACAGCGTAAAACCCGTCATCCCTTTGGTGTGGAACATGCGCTCCAACTCGTTGGTCCAGATGGTTTTACTGCCGTCGGCGTTCTCTTCAATTTTATAATCTATCGGTTCAAACGTACTCGGGCGGTGGTGCTGCGGCCAGTTAAACTCAATCCCCCCCGAAATCCACGGACCGGTTAAGCCTACCAGTGCAGGTTTAATTACCTGGTTATAATACACAAAATGACGTTCACGGATCTTATCATACGCCATCTGGATCCGTCCCCCCAGTTCGGGCAGAATCATGATTTTGATGTATTTATTCTCTAAAAAAAGACCAATATATTCCTTGTCTTCCTTCTCGTCGTAGATCTTCTCAATCACCGGGTTAGGGTACACCTTGCCGCTGCTGCCCTGATATACCCGTTTCTCAAAAAACATCGGGTTTTTATCAGGCTTGCCAATGCCATAGGTTGGGATGATCACTTTCTCTTCCCAGGTGTTTACATATTTATCGTTCATAGCTAAAACTATATTTTAGAACCCTCTCCTTTGGAGAGGGCAGGGTGAGGTTCTTAGTGTCTTATTAAATTATCTTCCAACTCTTCCAACGTCTGCCCCTTGGTTTCTTTAACTTTTGTTTTGATGAATAAAAATCCAAGGAAACAAATCACCGCGTACAGGTAAAATGGCCCGTAGGTGCCCAATACTTTAGCCAGGATAGGGAAGGTGAATACTAACACAAAATAGGCCCCCCAAAGCGATACCACAGCCACTGTCGATGCCTCGCTGCGGATCTTGTTCGGGAAAATCTCCGAAATTAATACCCAGGTAATCGGCGCAATAGATGTGGCATATACGCTGATAGCCAGCAACACAAATATGGATATGATACCTGCCGCTACATGGCTTTGTAATGAAAACGCTAATGAGATATAGAGTATCGAGAGACCTAACGATCCGATCAGCATTAGCGGACGGCGGCCCAGTTTATCTACCTGCCACATGGCCAAAAGAGTAAATAAAAGGTTGACGATACCGATAGATACCGTTTCAAACAACTGCTGATTTAAACTTGAACCTACCGATGCGAAGATGGTAGAGGTATAGTTAAACACTACGTTTATCCCGCAAAACTGCTGGAATACGGCAAGGGTTATGCCCACCAATACTGCCGGGCGAACGCTTTTTTCGAACACCGCTTTGTAGCTTAGTTTGGTATTGCCGGTCAGGGATTTTTCAATTGCTGCCAACGTAGTATCCACAAAGGCGGGTGCGCCTATTTTACCTAAAACCTGTTTAGCTTTCTCGGCTTGACCAGCCTTCATCAGCCACCTCGGGCTTTCTGGCAACCAAAGCACACCGATTAAAAATATCACAGAAGGAACCACACCCAAACCGAACATCCAGCGCCAGGCATCCATACCGCTATCGGCCAGGAAGTAATTACACAGGTTGGTAATCAGGATGCCTAAAACCACCGTCAGTTGATTGATAGCCACATTACGCCCGCGAACCGCGGCAGGAGAGATTTCGGCAATGTACATCGGGCATAGCATAGAAGCCATCCCCACACCAATACCTGCGGCAAAACGCATGATGACAAAGTAGGTCAGCCCCTGCGAAAATGCTATGCCTAACGATGAGATGGCGAAGATCAAAGCCGCAACCATCAATCCCGGGCGGCGGCCGTACTTTTCAGCTATTTTGCCGGCTACTAAGCAACCGACTATGCAGCCCAGGGCCAGCGAGCCGGTAAGGAAGCCTTCCCAAACAGGGTCGAGCGCAAACTCTTTGCGTAAAAATGGCAGCGCGCCCGATATCACCGCAAAATCGAACCCGAACAGGTAACCGCCCAGTGCCGAAATGAAGGAGATGCCGATGATGTAAGCGCTGTTAAACGGTTTCAATTGGTTCATCTTTTTAATTGGTTTATAAATGGATATACATGGCCGCACCGCCGCCTTGCGCAAGCAGCACCTCCATTTTGGTTTTATTGGTTATGGTAATAGTTTTGTAAATGTAACTGGTTGCCACTTTGTTGGCATCGGTACCATCGGTATAAATATCTGCCTTGTAAGTTAGGCCGGGTTTAAGGAACAAAAAATCGACATTCATTTTACGCTCATCCCAGTTAGTCATGCCGCCTACAAACCAGTTGTTACCCTTACGTTTGGCCATCAGTGCATAGGCACCCACTTTTGCATTTAATACACGGGTTTCATCAAAAGTTGTCGATACCGCGCTTAAGTATTTCATGATATCCGGATACTTCTCATACTCCGTCGGCGAATCTGCCAGCATGGCGAAATACTGATCGAATACTACATACATCGCCAGTTCATGGCAGCGAGTGCCCTGGGATGATGGCAAACCGGGGTCGACCGGTTTAAAAGTTTCTTTAGTAGCATTGCGCATAGATCCGGGCGTATAATCCAGCGGACCGCTCAGCATCCTTGTAAAAGGGAAAGTTAAATGATGCTGCGGGTTAGCGGTATAATCCCATTTGTCGCATTCTTCGCCGCGCACGGCTTCATAGTTAACGATATTAGGATAGGTGCGCTGCATGCCCGTAGGTTTACCACAACCGTGAAAATCGATCATTAATTGCCGCTCGGCTGCCGCTTTGGCAATCTTTTCCATCCATCCGGCCACCTGCTGATCGTCACGATCAAAAAAATCAACCTTTAAACCTACCGCGCCTAAGGATTTGATAAAGTCGAGGTTCTTATCCAAATCGTTCAGCAAAGGCACCGCTACCGCCCATAAAAATACGCCTACGTTCTTGCTTCGCGCATAACTGATCACCTCGCGGATATCAACCCGCGGCAATACTTTTTTCACGTTATAATTATCCGACCAACCCGCATCCACCATCAGGTATTCCAGTTTATTTTTGGCCGCGAAATCGACATAGTATTTATACAATATCGTATTGCGATTAGGCATCCCCGAGGGGATATCGGCACCCGGCAACATGGCATCGTGCCACCATTCCCAGGTCGCTTTGCCGGGCTTTATCCAGGCGGTATTTTTAAGGGCGGAAGGCTTAGATAATTTATAGATCAGTTGATTGTTGAGCAAAGTTTTATCATCATCAGTAACAATAATCACCCGCCAAGGATAGTTGCGCGTACCCTGTGTGTTGGCAAGATAAAGCTCCCGCTGTTTCACTACCGAAACAAAATTACCCCAGCTGCCCATCTCGGTTTTGGCGGGGTATTGCGCCCATTCGCCTTTAAAATGCTCGCCTTGTTTTTGGATATACATGCCGGGGTATTCAAAAACATCTGCTTCGGCAATAACTACCTTGATGTTGTTTTTTGGATAAGCGAACAGTGCGGGCGTTAAGGCGCGGGTGTTGTTTTTAATATCTGTAATAGATTGATGTTCTACATACGGCAGTTCCCACGCAGTGTAGTTTGTAGTTTCGGCCCAGGTGGTGGCAGGGCTACCCGGCAAGTTAAAGCCGGCCTGCTCGCTGATTACTTTAACGGAATCTTTGATGTTAGTTATGAAACGATAAGCCATACCCTCATTATAAGCACGAAAGATCACCGAATAATTATCGCTGAACTGAATAACCAGCTGATTATAATTATCCGTCAGCGTAGCTGATTTGCCGTATAATGGATGCAATATGTTATTGACGGTAGACTTTGCCGTTTTGGCAACGGTGGCCGATTTACCCAAAGTTCGCTTATCTAACACCAAGGCAATAGCCGACGGTGTGATAACGGACGTATTTTTATACGTAACGCTGTAAGTGATACTATCTTTAGCACTGATATCGACTTTGATATTTTTATCGGGCGATGTTAAGTGATAGGTCTGCGCCATTGCCCGGTCGCCGATGATTATCAAGAAAAATAGAATAAACTTCCTCATATCAGGCCGAAATTGAAATTGATGTACTCGTTATAAACATGTTGTTTTTTTAATAATGCCGATGGGAACTCAGGCCGGTTCATGGCATCGGGGTATAGCTGGCATTCCAGGCAAAGCCCTTCAAAGGGCTGGGAATAGCGATTAGCCAGGTTGAGATGTTTGCTGTTGAGATAATCGCCGGTGTATAAAAATACGCCGGGGTAGGATGTGGTGACGGTCAATTTTCTGCCCGATTTAAGTTCGGATAGTTGGGCGGCGTAGCCATTGGTACTTACCTTCTCTGCATCTAAAATATAGTACGAGTTAATGCCTTTATTGGTATCTAACAGAATCTTATCTGCAGGAATAATCTCTCCAGTCGGGATATAGTCATCACCCGCGACAACAATTGTATCGGCACTGATCTTAAGTTGATGGTTGACAATCGTTTCGTCACCGTTTGATAAATTAAAATAAGCGTGATTAGTGAAATTGGCAAAAGTATCCTGATCGCTTACTGCTTTGTATGTGATAGAAAGCTCATTATCATCGCTCCATTTGTAGCTGACGCGTAAATTGAGATTACCGGGATAGCCGCCATCGCCATCGGCACTATGTAGCACCATCACCAACTCATCTTCATTAATTTCAAAACCAAACACTTTGGTGTTGAAGCCGCTTGATGCGCTGTGATTAGAATTTACACCATCGTTAGCTTCCAGTTGATAAGTCGTCCCATCTAAACTAAACTGTGCCTTGCTGATGCGGTTGGCATAGCGGCCAATGGTAGAGCCGATATAGCAATTATCATCCAGATAACCTTGCAGGGTAGGGAAGCCGATAATTACATTCCCCAGTTTGGTGTTTTTGTCCGGCACGTTTACACTCACCAGCGTGGCGCCATAATTGGTAATCTCCACAAAAGCGCCGCTGCTGTTTTCCATCCGAAAGAGGAAAACTTCGTGACCGTGTGCGGTTCCCCAGGCTTTATAAGAGATGGTTGTACTCATCGGCTGATTATTGATAGTGTATTTATAAATTGGTGAAGTAAAATTAGTCGGAGAGGAGCATATAAAAATGGATAAACTTTATTATTAAATGGATAATATTACTGCCAATTAAAAACGACTGGTGTAAGCCTTTTGCTAAACGCTTAATATAAATTGTACATTTGAGTTCTTTTTTGCCAATTGCCTGCGTTAGCTAATGAATAATATTACCAAGATTAATAAAAAAATTAAAGAGGGCTTTGTAGGTCAGCGGATGGTGGTTTTACCGCCCAACGTAAAACGCCTGATCAACAATAATCCATTGATCAAAAACTTTTATTTAACGGCTATCGGTTATTATCCAAAAGCAACTTATCACGATAGGGAACGCAAAAGCGGCAGCGGTCAGCATATTTTATTATACTGTACCGATGGCGAGGGGCAGGTTTATATTAACGAACAGGTTTTTACCCTGAAACCCAATAGCTATATCATTATCCCCAAAAATACAGCGCACAGGTATACCAGTTCTATAGTTAATCCCTGGAGTATTTATTGGGTGCATTTTGGCGGTTTAGCGGCCGATGCTGTCTTTAAACGCTATGCAGAATCAGATGGACAACTCGCGCGCGCCGTTCCGTATGATGTTAGCCGGATCGATTTATTCGAGAAGATTTATGCCATGGTTGAGCATAGCTTTCACGAACGGGAATTGGAAGCGAGCAACCTGTATCTGCAGCATTTCATTACGTCGCTGGTATATTATAAAGAACTGAATCCTTTGGCTGATGAAACCGATTCTGTGAGTCTATCTATTGCTTACATGAAAAAGAACATCGGGAAAAAGCTGCTGATTACCGATCTGGCTGCGCAACGCGGACTTTCGGTATCGCATTATTCTCGGTTGTTCAGCAAAAAAACAGGATCATCGCCTATTAATTATTTTAACCTGCTAAAAATACAGGGATCATGCCAGTACCTTTACTTTACAGATCATAGCATTAAAGAAATTGCCGCTACCATGGGGTTTGACGATCAGTACTATTTTTCGCGGTTGTTTAGCAAATTGATCGGGATGTCACCGTTAAAATATCGAAACACTCATAAAAGGCAGTAGCATATTATATAGAATAACCAATTGATATGAACGAACAAGATAACTGGTACGATTTTGAAAATATGGATACAATAGATAGCCCGGCGCTGTTGCTGTATAAGGATAGGATCATCCAAAATATAGATCAGGTCATCGGTATGGTTGATGATGTGAATCGCCTGCGCCCGCATGTTAAAACCAATAAATCGGTTAATGTGTGCAGGCTGATGATTGCAAAAGGTATCAGCAAATTTAAGTGCGCCACCATTGCCGAAGCTGAAATGCTGGGCCTTGCAGGGGCCGGAGATGTGCTGCTGGCCTATCAGCCCACCAAAAGTAAATTAGAACGGCTGCTGGCTTTAATAAGTGCTTATCCGGGTACCAAATACTCCTGCCTGATTGACAATGCCGGTACGGCGCAAATGATATCAGACGCGACGGTTGATGCCGGTATTATGCTACCGGTTTGTATTGATATTAACGCCGGTATGAATCGTACAGGGATCGTCGCGCAAAGTGTGATGTCCTTGTATAACTTGATTAGTGAGCTGCCCGGTATTCAGTTGATGGGCTTACATGCTTATGATGGGCATATTAATAATCCGGATGTAAATGTGCGCAAAGATGCTTGCGAAAAGGAGTTCGCTGCTATTGAAGGACTGCGTAACGAAATTCAATCATTCGGCAACGAATTTCCCTTATTGATAGCGGGTGGTTCACCTACTTTTTTGATCCACTCCGCAAGACAGAACACTGAATGCAGTCCCGGTACTTTTGTATTTTGGGATAAAAATTATCACGATAATATCCCCGAACAACATTTTGATTATGCAGCCCTGGTGCTTACACGTGTCATTTCCCTGCCTGCCGAAGGCAAAATCTGCATCGATCTCGGTTATAAAGCCATTTGCTGCGAGCACGGTTTGGATAAAAGAGCTTACTTTATCAATGCGCCTGATTTAAAGCCGATTGGGCATAGCGAAGAGCATATGGTGTTGGATGCGGGTGCTAATCACACCTATCAAATTGGCGATATACTTTTTGCTTTGCCTTTACACGTTTGCCCAACAGTAGCGATGTATAACAATGCCCATGTGATTGAACAGGGCGATTTTACTCAAAAATGGGATATTACCGCACGCGGGCGCGAGCTGAATTATTAGCGCCAGGTCAAATCAAATAAAGATCCGTTTACCTACATAATTCTCCCTAAACTCCTTAGGCGTGTACCCCTTTTTGTTTTTAAAGGTCCGGTTAAAATTGGCCATGTTGTTAAAACCGCATTTAAAAGCTACTTCGGCAATAGAGTGGGTAGTGTCTATCAACATGCGGGCTACATGGCCGAGGCGGATCTCGTTCAGGCTATCTATAAAACTATAACCCGTGCGCTTTTTAATGAACCGGCTGAAAGATGCTTCGGGCATGTTGGCAATTTTGGCTACATCGGCCAGGGTAATTTGCTTGCTGAAGTTGTTGTTCATGTACTCAAACACCTTCTCAACCCGGCGACTGTTATAATTGAATTGTTCTACTGTGAAGGTGGCGTCCGACAAGAGCTTAATATCCCGCGATATGGAAAGATCATGAATAATAGAGAGTAATTCCAGTATAGAATCAAACCCGCTTTTTTTGCTGAGCGTTAAAATACGTGGAGCGATGGCGTCTACCGTAGACCGGGAAAAAAGCAATCCGCGCTTAGAGTTTTCGAACATGTTGCGGATGTTCACTAATTGGTTGCGTTTCAGAAACCGTTCGTCGAGCAGGTCTTTATGGAACTGGATAGTTACTTCTTTAATATTTCGGCCTGTACAGTTATGTGTAAACCAGCCGTGGGCGAGGTTGCTGCCAACGCAAACTAACTCGTGATCGTCAATCTCACCAATATGATCGCCCACAATGCGTTGTGCGCCGGCTGCGTCGAGGATGAGGTTCAGCTCCATATCCTCGTGATTGTGCAGCGGGAAATCAAACTCCTTTTTCTCTCTCGAAAAAATGGTGAAACAATCGTTTTGGGTTAAAGGCGTAATTTCTCTTACAATATCCATAGCGCGATAGAATTATCCCGGTTAAAATAATATCAAATACTTTGCAATTCGTCGGCAGTAATGCCGGGTGTTATAATTGGTTTGCAGGGTACAATGTTAAAATAAAATCAATCAAATAAAAATAGCGAGAGTGATCAAATAGCTATTAAATAACGTGTTTTAAGTATGATTTGCTATAGCGATGGTAAATTAATATTATAAAATGCAGAATTTGTATCGATGTGAAAATTTGAACCTTAAAAGATTAATACAAATAATTGTTAAAATACCATTAATAAAGTGCCGTAGCTTAACTTAGTTTTGGAACATCAATTATAACCGGACCGGTAACCGATTACCGGGTAATAAACCGCTTAATCAGCTTATGAAAAAAATATACTTATTGCTTGCCATAGCCGCGCTTGGTTTATCCGCGAAAGCGCAAAAGAAAACCAAATACCAGGTGCTAAATTACCTGTATAGTGTATCGGGTAAAAAAACGATCTCCGGCACGCATAATAAGGAGCCGAACGCTACACCCGCGCGCTGGAGCAATAAGGTTGATACCACTTCGGGGCATTATCCCGGTCTGTGGAGCGGCGACTTTTTGTTTCAGCAGGATAACATCAATAATCGCCAAATGATGATTGATGAAGCCGTGCGCCAGTGGAATAAAGGTGCGGTGGTTAATATCATGTGGCATGCCTGCAACCCGGCTTTAGAAGAACCCTGCGGCTGGAAAGGCGGCGTATTAAGCAAACTAAGCGACGAGCAATGGAAAGAGATTACCACCGATGGAAGTGATTTAAATAAGCGCTGGAAAGGTCGGGTGGACGAAGTTTGCGGTTACCTGCAGCAGTTGAAAGATAAAGGTGTAGAGGTACTGTGGCGTCCTATGCACGAGATGAACCAAGGCGTGTTTTGGTGGGGCGGTCGCCCGGGGCCGGATGGTACTTTGAAGCTTTACCAGATGTTGCACGATTATATGGTGAAAGAAAAGAAGCTCACCAATCTGGTTTGGGTTTGGGATATTCAGGATTTTAAAACGCTGGAAAACGACGCCAAAGTTTATAAACCGGCACCGGGTTATTGGGATGTAGCTGCGCTTGATGTTTACGACAAAAGCGGCTATACCGACGAGAAATATAAAATTATGCAGGACGCCTGCGATGGCAAGCCGATAGCCATCGGCGAATGCGAGAAACTGCCCACCGCCGCTATTTTACTGGCCCAACCCAAATGGACTTTCTTTATGGTATGGTCGGAACTGGAGTTTCAGGGGAATACGTTGGATGAGATCAACGCTATTCACAACGCACCGAATGTAATTGTCCGTGACCAAATGCCGGGTTGGAAGAAATAATTATTTGACAGGATGAAGATCAAGAATATATTATTGCTTACAGCGCTGGTGGTTTTTTGTGCTGTTGGTGCGTTTGCGCAAAACCTGCCTGTAAATACGTACAGTATAAAAGGTTGGTGGGGGCCTCCACCGCCGCCGTTTTCGCCAGTGGTGAATGCAGATCGTAGTATTACGTTTAGGATCAAGGCTAAAAATGCCAAATCGGTAAACCTGATTTTTGGTGAGTGGAATATCAAACCGCAGGCCATGACTAAGGATACCGCCGGTGTTTGGAGTATAACTACCGCGCCGGTACAGCCGGATGTTTATTCGTACCTTTTTAATGTAGATGGGGTACAAGTGCCGGATATGAATAATCCTTCGATTAAGATCGGTACGCAGATTTACCAAAGCGTGGTAGAGGTGCCTGGTACACCCGCCCGGTTTGATGAGGTGCAAAATGTACCGCATGGCACGCTGATTACTAAACGATTTTTATCTACGCCTTTAAAACGTACCTGCAGTTTTACCATTTATCTGCCACCGGGTTACGAGAGTAATCCCGCCCGCAAATATCCTTTACTAATTTTAAAACACGGCGGCGGCGATGACGAAACCAGCTGGACACAACGCGCCGGAAGCGCCGATGTGATCCTTGAAAATCTGATGGGTAAAAAACAGGCCGTGCCCATGATTATCGTAATGCCCAACGGCCTAACCAATAGCACCTGGGCTGGTGGCAGCACACCCGAAGCCATGCAGCAACTGGAGCAGGAAATGTTGGTTGATATTATCCCGTACATTGAGAGAAATTATCGGGTATTGCCGGGCAGGGAAAACCGGGCTATTACCGGTTTGTCGATGGGTGGGGGACAGGCTTTTGTAATGGGTTTGCGCAATCTGGATAAATTTGCCTGGGTGGGTGAGTTCAGCGCGGGTTTATTAAGCGATATCGATTTTAAAATAGACGAAACGTTGCCCAATATAGTTAACGCCAAATACCTTAATTCTAAACTGAAGCTGTTATGGATAGGTTGTGGTACAGACGATCCGCGCTATCCCGGGCATTTAGGTATTGTTGATTTACTGAACAAGCGCGGCATTAAAAACGAGTTCCACGATACGCCCGGCGGACACGAATGGAAAGTTTGGCGGGTAGAGCTGCAAGGTTTTATGCAAAAGGTCTTTAAGAAATGATGAACCAAACTGAAAGATCAACCCTGCAAACTACTTTTAAAGTTGAGCTGGAAAATATCCTGAACTACTGGCAAACTTACACTGTTGATAACATTAACGGCGGTTTTTACGGCGAAGTAACTAATGATAACGAACCTGTAGCCGACGCTGTGAAAGGATCAGTACTAAATGCCCGAATTTTATGGACTTTTTCGGCGGCTTATCTCCTTGATGAAAAACCTGCTCATTTAAACAACGCTCAGCGGGCGTTTGAGTATATCAAAGCTTATTTTATTGATAAGGAATGGGGCGGAGTATACTGGTCGGTTGATGCGAAAGGGCAGCCGGCTGATACCAAAAAGCAGATCTACGCTTTGGCTTTTGCTATTTATGGCTTATCCGAATATCATCGCGCAAGCAGGAGTGAAGAAGCTTTGCAAATAGCCAAATCCCTGTACCAAAATATAGAAGACTTTAGTTTCGATAAAAACAAAGGTGGCTACCTGGAAGCCTTCACCTGTGACTGGCAGGTGATTGACGATTTGCGTTTGAGCGATAAAGATGCGAACGAAAAGAAGACGATGAATACGCATCTGCATATCCTGGAGGCCTACACCAACCTTTACCGGGTTTGGCCGGATGAGCAACTGGGCTGGCAGATCAGGAGCCTGATCGGGTATTTCGGGCGGTATATGATCGACGCAGAAACCTATCACCTGGTGCTGTTTCTGGATGAAAACTGGCGGGCAAAATCCGATGCTGTTTCGTACGGGCATGATATCGAGGCATCGTGGTTATTGCTGGAAGCAGCTGAAGTTTTGGGCGATCATCAATTGATTGATCACATAAAAAAACTGGCTTTAAAAATTGCCAATGCATCTGCCGAAGGCCTAAATGCTGATGGCAGCATGAATTATGAATACGAACCATCGCACCATAAATTGATAGCTGAAAGACATTGGTGGGTACAGGCCGAAGCGGTTGTCGGGTTTTATAACGCTTACCAGATTAGCGGTGAACAACAATTTTTAGATAAGGCAATCGGTGTCTGGGATTATACCCGCAAATATATCATCGACACTAAAAAAGGAGAGTGGTTTTGGGGGCTGAATTCCGACGGCTCGATTATGCAAGGTTACGGCAAAGCCGGTTTTTGGAAATGCCCTTATCATAACAGCCGGGCTTGTATAGAAATGATAAACCGGTTAAATAAATAATCATAATACAAGCTTTAGTTAAAATAGTATTAACAGTAAACCGCCCGCAAGGGTATTTTTGATTAAAATTAAAGGGTTGGTAAAGCATAGTGATAAAATAATACTACATCATCCATCCAACCAAAATCAAATACAATTATAACCGGGGCATAGCCTCTTAACCATATAAATGAAACTACATTTAGTTGATGTCCTGATACTGCTGGCTTACCTGGCTACCATGATCTTTATCGGTTTTTGGCTGCGCAAAAAGGCCGGTAAAAATAAAGATAGCTACCTGATGGGGGGTAAGTCGCTGCCCTGGTATATGCTGGGTTTAAGCGATGCGTCGGACATGTTTGATATCAGCGGAACCATGTGGATGGTGGCCTTGTGCTTCGTCTACGGTTTTAAAAGTATCTGGATCCCGTGGCTTTGGCCGGTGTTTAACCAGGTATTTATGATGATGTTTCTGAGCAAATGGCTGCGCCGAAGCAATGCCAACACCGGGGCCGAATGGTTGCAAACCCGTTTTGGTAGTACCGGTAAGGGCGTAGGCCCATCGCATGTTATCGTAATTGCTTTTGCCCTGATTGGCTGTTTGGGTTTTATGGCCTATGGTTTCATCGGCTTAGGGAAATTCGTCGAGATTTTTATTCCCTGGGATTTGGTGAAAGGCTATGTTCCGTTTGAGGTTAGCGCCAAATATGTACCGCATTTTTACGGTATTGTTTTCACGTTGATTGCAATGCTTTATTCCATCCTTGGTGGGATGCATAGTATTGTACTGGGCGATGTGATTAAATACATGGTAATGATTGTGGCTTGTTTAGCTGTCGGTGTAATAGCCTGGCAGCACATGGCGGGTAAAACTTTAAACACCCCCGGTGGCTGGGATAATCCGTTTTTCGGCTGGAAACTGAACCTCGATTGGTCGCATATCGCGCCCGACGCGAATAAAAAAATTGTGGACGATGGCTTCAGTCTATTCGGCGTGTTTTTTATGATGATGTTACTGAAAGGTGTATTCGCATCATTAGCCGGTCCGGCACCTAATTACGATATGCAGAAGGTATTAAGTACCCGCAGTCCTAAAGATGCCAGCAAGATGACCGGCTTTGTGAGTATTATTCTGTTACCCATCCGTTATTCGTTAGTGGTGGGGTTGACTGTACTTGCGTTGCTCTATTACAATCAAATTGACATTAAAGGACCGGACGGCATGTCGGATTTTGAACGGATTCTGCCGGCCGCCATCAATACTTTTTTACCCGTTGGGATAATGGGTTTGGTGCTAACCGGACTGATGGGCGCTTTTATGGGCACCTTCAGCGGTACGCTCAACGCAGCGCAGGCCTACATCGTCAATGATATCTACCTTAAATACATTAATCCCGAAGCGAGCAATAAACGCGTATTGTCTATGAATTACCTTACGGGGATAGTCGTGGTAATTGTAGGTGTGATTTTTGGCTTTATGGCGCATAATGTGAATGATATTTTGCAATGGATAGTAGGCGGACTGTATGGTGGCTACGTAGCAGCTAATATTTTAAAATGGTTTTGGTGGCGCTTTAATGCTAACGGGTTTTTCTGGGGCATGGTAGTCGGCATCGTCGCTGCGCTGTTAATGCCTTACGTAACCACAGGTTTGCCGTTGTATTGGTGGCCTGTACTGTTCATATTATCAATGGCGGCAAGTATTATCGGAACTTACGCCGCGCCACCTACCGAAACATCGGTACTGATCTCGTTCTATAAAACAGTTCGCCCCTGGGGCTTTTGGGGGCATATCCATGAATTGGTAGTAGCGGATGATCCGAGCTTTCAAGCTAATAAAAATTTTAGGCTGGATATGTTTAACGTGGTGATTGGCACTATTGCACAACTATGCTTAACCATATTGCCGATGTACGCCATTACGCACATGAATTATCAGTTGCTGATAGTGGTGGTTATGTTGATCATCATAGGTTTCATATTGAAACGCACCTGGTGGAATAAGCTGGAAGATTAAAAATTACTAATTAAGATTTAAACAGATAAAATTATCAAATATGAGTAGGGTATTCGCGGAGCGTTTAGAGGAATTGCAGCAAACGTTTAATGAGACTATTAATAAGCCTAACAACAAAGTTAAAGGTGGTAACGGGATTTATGACCGATACGAAAACCCGGTACTTACTGCTGCGCACACTCCGCTAAATTGGCGTTACGATCTTGATCCGCAAACTAACCCGTACCTGATGGAACGCTTCGGTATCAATGCCACATTTAACGCCGGTGCCATGAAGTGGAAAGGAAAGTATGTGCTGATGGTGCGTGTAGAAGGCAGCGACCGTAAATCTTTCTTTGCGATAGCAGAAAGTGCCGATGGTATTAACGATTTTACCTTTTGGGACGCTCCCTGCATTATCCCTGAGACGGACGAGCTGGATACCAATATTTACGATATGCGCCTGGTTGAACACGAAGACGGCTGGATTTACGGGATCTTCTGTACCGAAAGGCGCGACCCCGCTGCAAGTCCCGGCGATCAATCATCAGCAGTGGCCCAATGCGGTTTGGTGCGTACCAAAGATTTGCTGACCTGGGATAGATTGCCCGATCTGAAAACCCCATCGCCCCAACAACGCAACGTAGTGATGCATCCCGAATTTGTTGATGGCCAGTATGTTTTTTATACCCGTCCGCAGGATAGTTTTATTGAAGCCGGATCAGGCGGCGGCATAGGTTATGGTTTGGTAGCTGATATTTTAAACCCGGTTGTTCATGAGGAAATTGTGATCGATAAAAAGATATATCACACCATATACGAAGCTAAAAACGGCTTAGGACCTGCACCGATTAAAACCAATCGTGGTTGGCTGCATTTGGCTCACGGCGTGCGCAATACCGCTGCAGGCCTGCGCTACACGCTGTATATGTTTATGACGGATCTGAATGATCTGACAAAAGTAATACACAAACCGGCGGGTTATCTGATTGCTCCGGAAGGCGAAGAGCGGATAGGAGATGTATCAAACGTAGCATTCTCAAATGGCTGGATTTTAGATGATGACGGCACTATTTTTATTTACTATGCATCATCAGATACCCGTATGCATGTAGCTACTTCATCGATAGAAAAACTGATTGATTACGTGGTGAATACGCCTGAAGATGGCCTGACTTCCGCGGCATCTGTCCAAACTGTTTTGGATCTAATCGAACACAATAAAAAAGTAGCGGAACGCAACGTTGATTTGATTAAATAATCAAAATATCGGAAAAATTAGTTAAGATATATCCTTAAAGTATAATTAATATTTGGTTTTACGGATTTTGAGTATTAAAAATATTAAGTTAAAATAATATGCTTTTTTGTTAAAATAGTATCTATCATAAAATTAAAATTCGACATCAGATATCTGTATTTCGTTTTAATTTCCTTTCATGCTGAAAGCATTCGTTGTTTATAATCAATGGATGCTTTTTTGTTTTCTGCTTTTGGGTTTTGTTAAATTCCTATAACCTGTCTCTGTTTCTTAAAATGGCCTTAATTTGATTTGGCTTAGTGTTATAGCTGGCAAAAAGTACCTGCACGCTCTTTCGCGCTTTCTTATAAGAAGTCCCTGTATTGTCGCTGTATATCATCAGTGGCTGTAAGTCGCTTTGTGTTCTGTAATTGCTCATCTGCCTGGCGGTTTAATCTTAAAAAAATCTCTTTTAATATTACATAATGTTAAAATAACATTAATAAGTTGTTGGCTGATCGCCTAATATTGCTATACAATTATAAACCAGTTAAAACCCATTTTTTTAACTTAAAGATAAATATGTATGGAAAAACTTCTACGCACATTTTTGGTGTGCATGTTGTTTGTTTCGTTAATATCCTACCAGGTATTAGCTCAGCAAAGAATAGTTAAAGGAACGGTAACCGACAGCAAGGGAATGACGATGCCCGGCGTTACCGTGAAAATTAAAGGCACTACTACCGGCACCCAAACCAGTCTTGATGGTAAGTATACCATCACTGCGCCAAACTCAAATGCCACGCTGGTATTTTCGTTTGTAGGCTATGCCGAGCAGGAATACCCCGCAAGCTCGGCCAACCTGAATGTGGTTTTAAAAGAACAGGCCAGTAGCTTAACCGAGGTGGTGGTATTAGCCTTCGGTAGCCAGAAAAGGGTTAACGTAACAGGCGCTATCGGCACCATATCAGGAGCCGACCTGGTGGCCACACCGGTATCCAACGTGTCTAACATGCTGGTGGGCAGCACGCCCGGTATCAGCGGTTTGCAAAGCAGCGGTGAGCCGGGTCGTAATACAGCAGCCCTTTTCATCCGCGGTCGTGCTACGTTTGGTAACTCAACTGCTTTGGTAGTGATAGATGGTGTCGAACAACCCGCCGAACGTCCCTTTGACGAATTAAACTCGATGGATGCTAACGAGATCTCCGGGATCACGATATTGAAAGATGCGGCCTCAACTGCGGTTTATGGTATCCGCGGCGCTAATGGCGTTATCGTGGTTACTACTTTGCGTGGCAAACTGGGCAAGCCTGTTATTTCGCTGTCATCAAACTTTGGGAGTACCAAAGCTACCAATCTGCAAAAAGGTGTAAACTCTTACGATTATGCAGTAATGCGCAATGAAGCTACCCGCTACAGCGCCTACAGCTTCGGTAATGCTGGTGATGCCCAGTTTTTGTTTACATCTGATGACCTTTGGAAATTTCAAAACAACCGCGACTTTACTCCTGCCGAAGTAGCCGCTTATCCCGGTTTAACCGATGCGCAGCGCACTTCATTGAATAACAGTCCGGCGGTTTATTATGGCAGTCATGATTTGTATGCCGAGCAATTTGGTAATACCGGCGGTCAAAAGCAACTGAACATGAATGTGCGTGGCGGTACCGAGAAGGTAAAGTATTACGCCTCGTTAGGCTACTTCTCGCAAGGGACGATCATGAATAATACCACCTACCAGGGCACCAACACAGGTTCAAATTTCGATAGGTATAACTTCCGCTCAAATTTTGATATCACCCCCGTAAAAAACCTGACCATCTCGGTAAACATTGCCGGACAGTTTGGTACCACGGTTGGTCCGGGTTCAAGCAATAGTCCGTTCGATCAGGGTGGGCGTTATAAAACTATCGAGCAATATATTTATGATGGCAACCCAATCAATACCCAAGGGATTTTGGATGGCCATCTGATCAATAATATCAACGGCGTGGCCGGTTCGTTCGCTAATCCTTTAGGTAATAAGCTGAACAATAACTCAATAGTGGGTAGTCAAAATGCCGTGTTCAACCTTATTAACAGCGGTACGGGTACGGTTTATAATACCCTGTTGGATAACGCCCTGAAAGTATCGCACACGATGGATTACCTGACACCCGGTTTAGCAGCACATGCTACCGCCAGCTACCAGGATAACTATGTTAAAACGGTTACTCAAAACCCGGCGTTTTCAGTTTACACTTTCCAAAGGGATGTGGCTGATCCAAATAAGATCGATTTTTACGGTGGCGGTTATGGCGCCAGTTCGTTCAACGCCAACCCCGGTAATAACTACACCTGGAAAAAATCTTACTTTGATGCCAGTGTAGATTACAGCCGCAGTTTTGGCCCGCATACGGTAGGCGCGTTAATTTTAGGCAAGGCAACGTTATACAGCTTGCAAAACGATGCTTACAAAACGCCTTCGGGCAGTATGGCGCTGGCTTCGCGCGTAACTTATAACTACAAAGAGCGCTACCTGGCCGAGTTTGATATTCAATACAGCGGCACCGAACAATTTGCCGAGGATAGGCGCTTCGGGTATTTCCCCGCTTACTCTTTAGGTTGGGTGCCCACGAACGAGGCATTTTTTAAACCGAACAAGTGGGTTAATTATCTGAAGATCCGTGGATCGTATGGGGTGGTTGGTAACGATCAGATCAATACCGGCGGTGTGGTGCGCAGATATCTGTATCTGCCAAATGCCTATAACCAAAACCTGGGTACCACTAACAGCAATCAGGGATATTATTTAGGAAACAGTAACGGATCGAGCCAAAACCCTTATTACACTGGTACAACCGAAGGCGCTTTGGGTAACCCTGACGTAACCTGGGAGCGTGCTAAAAAGATCAACATAGGTTTAGAAGCTAAATTTATCGGTAACAGGTTATCCTTTACGGGAGATTACTTTAAAGAAGACCGCGATAATATTTTGGTTGGTTTAGGTACTATCCCCATCACTTTCGGGGTTTCATCAAGCTTAATCCCGGCGGTAAACGTTGGGTCGACAACCAACAAAGGTTTCGAGACCACCTTAGGTTGGGCCGATAAAATAGGGGAGTTCCATTACTCGTTAACCGGCTCGGTAAGCTATGCCCGTAACAAGATCAATTTCTTTGCCGAAGCACCGAATCCATACCCTTGGATGAATAAAACAGGCTATGCCATCGGTCAGAATTTTGGCCTGGTGACAGATGGTTTCTTCAACACTACCGAGGAACTGGCCAACCGTCCGTACAATACTTATAACACCAATCAGACTGCTTTGGGAGATATCAGGTACAAAGACATCAATGGCGATGGCCGTATCGATAACAAAGATATGGTGCCGATAGGGTTCACCAATCTGCCCGAGTACAGCTACAATTTGAAAGTTAATTTTCAGTACAAAGGTTTCGATTTAAGCGCCTTGTTTTTAGGGACCGCAAATGGATCGTTCTATGTTAATCAAACCATTACGCAATCATTTAACAAAGGGATAGGTAACGTATTTCAGTGGGAGTACGATGGCCGGTGGACACCAGCCAAAGCAGCGGCGGGTGATCCTATAACCTACCCCCGCCCGGTGCTAACCACCCGCGAGCCAGGTACGTCAAACTTCTCTACGCCGAGCGATTTGTGGCTGGTATCCAACAGCTTTAAACGCCTGAAGAACCTGGAGATAGGTTATACCTTCCCTGCTAATGCGGTATTGAAAAAGGCCGGTATCAGCAGCCTGCGCATTTTCGGTAATGGTAATAACCTGTTTACCTGGGATTCGCCACTGAGCAAAATGGGTATCGATGCCGAGACTACCGATGGTTCGGGCTATATCTATCCGTTAACGCGTGTGTTTGTATTTGGCGCAAACTTTAAATTCTGATACACAATAATTTAAAAATATTGAGATATGAAAAAGTTATTCATTTTATTAACGGTAGTCAGTTTAATAATGGGGATTTATTCCTGTCAGAAAACTTTCCTGCAAAAACCTGATACCTCAGGGACGGCTACTTTAGCAACTGTTTATTCATCGCAAATAAATGCCGTCTCGGCCTTATTGCAGGTTTATCGTACAGCGCTGATTCAGGGTTGGGGTGCAGGCGGTATGGACTATGGCCACGGCGTGTTAGCCTCCATGGATGGCGAACATCACCGTGGATCCAGCTGGCATGGTACCTATCAGATCAGCAACAGCGGTTTATCGCCAAATGGTGGTTTTGATGGCGCTTCCGGCGGCGGGTCAGATAATTTCGGGGCTAACTACACCAACATCCGGGCAGCCTATTTGGTGGCCGAAAATATTGATAAGGTACCTGATATGGATGCAGCCAACAAAGCTTACGTAAAAGCTGAAGTGGCAGAGTTGATCGCCTACCGCTACATGGGTATGTTTATTCGTTACGGCGGTGTGCCCATCGTTACCAAAAGCTTTTTACCTACCGAAGATCTGGCTGTACCGCGTTCAAGTTTACAAGCTACCCTTGATTTCACCCTGAAAAAAGCCGATGAAGCCATTGCCGGTTTACCCGATAAATGGGCTGCTAACGCCACCGGCGGCGATCAAACCGGTCGGTTGACCAAAGGCGCCGCACTGGCCACCAAAGCACGGGTTTTGATGTTTGCTGCAAGGCCGTTATTCAATTCGGCTACGCCTTATATGAGTTTCGGCGCTAATAACAATATGATTTGCTTAGGCACAGCCGATCAGGCCCGGTGGACGGCAGCCATTACCGCTAACGAAGCGGTACTGACCTGGGCTTCGGCTAATGGCGTATCGTTAATTAATACCGGCGGTGCCGGTGCCGGCTTACCTAATCCCAACGCTTTCGACGATTACGGTAACGCGACATCTACCCCAAACAATCAGGAAATCATCCTTGCTTATAAAAACGATAACGCCAATCAATCAGATGGGGGCAGCGATGCCAAGTGGTATAACCTGTCAAATTATCAAACAAGTAATCATTATGATACTGATGAGGTTGGCTTGCTGAGTAACTTCTTACCTAATTACTACAAGGCCGACGGCACCGACCAAACCTGGCCGCAAGTAGGCGAAGCAGCCCCGCATCCGGCAACGGAATACCTGACCAAATTTAACCAGATGGAGCCACGCTTTTTGGCGGATCATTTAGGGCCTGGCATTATTGCGCCTAATAACCCGGGTTTAGCGCCCTGGTCGGCAACTTATGATATCGGCCGTACTATTTTGAATCGAGGCGCAGCTTTTCCCGGTGCGGCAGGTACAGGCAGGGGAGATGCTACATCTACTAAATTTTACTACCATGCCGGTTCAAGATTATGGTTCGAATACCCATTGTTTCGCCTGGCTGAGACCTATCTCAACTTAGCCGAAGCTTATAACGAAGCTGGTAATTCGGGTAAAGCGCTCGAAAATCTGAACAAGGTGCATAACCGCGCCGGTTTGCCATCTATTACTGAAACCAACCAGGCAAAGCTGCGCGCTATTATTCAGCGCGAATGGGCGGTTGAGTTTTACTTCGAGAGCAAACGATACTTTGATATCAAACACTGGAAACTGGATATCGGCAACGGCATCATCGGCGGACCAATGAAGGAGTTCCAATTTATCACACAAGGAGCGGGCGGCGACAGGTATAACTCAGCATCATCATTAGTAAGCTATTACGATGCGGTGGTGTACAACGGCTATTGGGATAACAAGATGTTTTTAGAGCCCTTCCCGCAGTCCGAGATTAATAAGCTCATCATCGTACAAAACCCCGGCTACTAATTGCTAAACCATACCATCACTAAAATACAGAGAAGGACAATGAATAAACGATATATATTAAAAAGCCTGATCATGGGCGCGCTGTTTACCACGGCGGGCGCCCCGTTAATGGCCCAAAGCAAAAGCGATACGCCGGCCGATACCAGCGCCAAAACAGAAATGACTCTGGGCCGCTTGTTTAATACTAACAAAATTAATTCAACAGGGTCGGTTTCCAGCGTATCCGGTCAAACACTATACAAAACTCCGGCACCTAATTTAACAAATACGCTGTACGGCAGGTTAAGTGGCTTAACGGTTAGTCAGGGTTCGGGCGAACCGTCGGCTAACGTGGGGAACAACTCTGATAATGCTTATCTGGGCATCAGGGGAGTGGGTACCTATGGTTTCGGTAACAACGGCTATGCAACGCTAAAATATTTTGTGGATGGTTTCGAAGTAAACTCCAACTATGTTGCTTATCTGGCACCTGCCGAAATTGAAAGCGTTTCGGTACTGAAGGATGCGGCTGCATTGGCCACTTTGGGTATGCGCGGTGCCAACGGTGTTTTATGGATAGTTACTCGCCGCGGAAAAGCCGGTAAAAACACCGTAACCTTTCAATTACGCACCGGCATTCAAAAACCGTTGAATATTAACAAGCCTTTAGATGCTTACAACTACGCCAACCTGTATAACCAGGCTGTTAGCAATGATGCAGGCAACGTTTGGACACCCAAATACACAGATACACAACTGCAGGCCTACCAAAATGGTACCGGCACCAATGTAGACTGGTACAGCCAGGCAGTCCGCAAAAGTGCCCCTTATACCGATGGCGATTTGATTTTTAATGGCGGCGACCAAACCACCAAATACAATATCGTTTTCGATTATGCTAATCAACAAGGTTTGTATAATGTATCCAACAGCAGCACAACATCAAACGAGCGGTTGGCTAAATATAACCTAAGGGCTAATCTTGATTTTAAGATCTCGTCCATATTCGATGCCCGGATAGATCTGGGTGGCCGCCTGGAAGATCGTGCCGCACCAAATTATACATCCAATTACTCAACCGCACAGTTGTTTAATGATCTGGCGCGATATCCAAACAATATTTATCCTGTTTATGATGGCGCTACTACTAATTTTTCGGGAACGGCCATTTATCCTAACAATCCGGTAGGCTCGTTAAACGGACTGGGTTTTATAACCAATCATACCCGTATTTTGCAAGGTAATTTTGGATTGAAAGAGAATTTGGATTTTGCGATAAAAGGCCTGTACCTGAACGAGGCATTCTCCTTCAACAGCTTTGCTTTCAGCTCGTATAATAAAACGGCAGATTATGCCCGGTATTTTGGCGGAGCAACTACTACAACCAACAAATTGACCAACATCACCGCCGGTAATTTAGATGCCCAAAGCCAGGAAGACTGGAGGCAAGGTACGGTTACTTTGGGGTACGATCATCAATTTGGTTTGAGCCATATCATGTCTGCGGTAAACTTTCACCAGTCCGATTACCGTGGCGAAGGCTTATTTGGCTACCAGTATCACTATCAAAATTTAAGCGGCAGGGTAAATTATGCTTATAACAATAAGTATATCGGCGAGTTTGGATTCTCTTACTTCGGTAACGATGCTTATCGCCCCGGAAACCAATGGGGTTTTTATCCAAGTATATCCGGCGCGTGGGTAGTATCAAACGAGGATTTTCTGAAGGAAAGCAAAATCGTCAACTTCTTTAAACTACGTGCATCGGTTGGTAAAACCGGCAGCGCCGACTCGTATGCCACCAATAACCTCTCCGGTTCGTTTAACGCAGCCAACGGCAGGTACTTGTATCAGCAATATTATTCGGGCGCTACGGGTACGTTTTATACCGGCTCAAATGGTAACACACAGGCATCAACCTTAGTACCTTACTTTATAGCCAACCCTAATATTTTTGCCGAGCAAAGCATTAAATATAATGTGGGCGCTGATGTTACCCTGTTTAAAAATTTAAGCCTTACGGTTGATGTTTTTATGGATAAACGCAGCGGAATTATCACGCTCGATAATTCCATCCCCGGCGATTTTGGGGTCAACAACAGTTATTATAATGTAGGTAAAATGACCAATAAAGGTTTGGAAGTTACCGGCGTTTATAACGGCAAAGCCGGACAGATAGGTTACTCCATCAACGGAATGGCATCGTTCACTAAAAATCGCATCGATTACCAGGCCGAAATTCCACCGGCTTATAGCTATAATGCACAAACCGGTCGTGAGTATGGCACGGTGATTGGCTTAGTTTCAGATGGTCTGTATCAGCAAAGCGATTTTACCTCTACAGGTGCTTTAAATCCCGGTTTACCGGTACCGGCTTTCGGTGCGGTACGCCCCGGCGATGTGAAGTACCAGGATCTGAATAACGATGGTAAGATAGATCAGACAGACGTTACCGCTATCGGCAAACCTATATTTCCTGAATTGAGCTACGCCTTTGGCGGTAATATCAGCTATAAAGGGTTTGATCTGGGCGTGTTGTTCCAGGGCACGGCAGGTTCGTCGGTAAATTTGGTTTCATCGGCTCTATTGAATCAAACACAGGCTTTTATCAATAATGGTAATGCCTACGCCATTGCACAAGGCGCTTACGCTTATTACCCGGCACAAGGGATTGATACCCGTGCAACAGCTACCTATCCACGCCTGACAACTGTAGCCAATACCAATAACTATCGCACCAGTTCTTTCTGGATGAAGAGCGGCGATTTTCTGCGCATCCGTAATATAGAATTAGGGTACGATTTTGATTCGCATCTGGCCGGGAAAATTGGTCTGTCGAAACTACGGGTATTTGTAAACGCAGTTAACCCGGTTACCTGGAGCAGCCTGCTTAAAAACTACAACATCGACCCGGAAACCGTGAGCGGATACCCGGCGCTTAAATCATTCAACACCGGGTTAACCGCTACATTTTAATTAAAAAACTACACGTGATGAATATGAAATATAAATACACACTTGTTTTAACCCTGGTGTTTGCGGGGATACTGGGTTGTAAAAAGGATTTCCTGAACACTAAGATAGATACGCTGGTTACGCCAACTTCTATTGCAACCGATAGGGGGACCTTGTTCTCGTTCGCCAATGCTTTTTATACCGCTATACCTTACGGTTTTTCGGCGCTTGATAATTCATCGGGCTCGGGTTTATTGTTCGCTGCCGCATCGGATGAGGCCCAGGCATCAACCAGCGTTTACGGTAACAGTTACCAGGTATTTAACCAGGGCGGCTTAAACGCTAACAGTATCCCGGATGGCGGACTTTATAAAAACTTTTACGAAGGCATCCGCGCGGCGAATTTCTTTTTAGATTATTCTAAAAACGGCCGCCAGTTTTTGGCCATGAACCGTGATACCATCGGCGATGCATCGAATTATAAAAACGATGTCCTGAACCTGAACTGGTATCGTGCTGAAGCGCATATTGCCCGCGCTTACTATTATTCTGAATTGATTAAGCGCTGGGGCGGGGTACCGATAGTTACCGAAACGCTGCAAAACGCAGGCAGCACGCAGATCCCTAAATCAACTTATGATGAGGTGGTGGCTTATATCATCTCAGAAATTGATACTTACAAATCGCAACTGCAGGTAAACTGGAAAACAACCACCTCGTTCGCCGGGTCTGATGGTCGCTTTACTTTAGGTGTAGCTTTGGCAATTAAAGCACGGGTATTATTGTATGCTGCCAGTCCGCTGCACAACCCGACTAACGATTTAACCAAATGGCAAAAAGCCGCCGCCGCCGCTTACGATGTTATTAATAACGATGTAGCCAACCCTACCGCTAAATTCAATTACGCATTGGAAAGCAATTATGGCAACTTTTTTATAGGCAACCAGCCATTAGTGAGTAACGAAACCATTTTTGTAGTCCGCCGCCCGGCAAACAACAATGTGGAAACGGTTAACTACCCAATTACTACAGCAGGTGGTAATACGGGAATAGCGCCATCAGAAAACCTGGTATCGGATTACGAGTACATCGGCGCCGTAACAGCCAACCCTTATGCTAACCGCGATCCGCGCCTCGGTGCATCTATTGTAACTAACAACAGCACCTGGAATGGCCGTACCATAGATGAATCTGCCGGTAGTTTCGATGACATGGCCAAAGCCAATACCAGCAAAACAGGTTATTATCTGAAGAAGTTTTTGACCGATAACGTAAACCTGGTACAGGGAAGCACCGTGCAGAACCATTGGGTATTGTATCGCTATGCCGAAATTTTGCTGGATTACGCCGAAGCTATGAACGAAGCTTATGGCGCGGATAATAACAACGGTTTCAGTCTTACTGCACGCCAGGCTCTAAAACGGGTGCGCGATCGTGCAAGTACTGCTTTACCGCTGGTTACCGCCGGATCAACTCTTGATTTCCGTAATGCGCTGAAACACGAGCGTCGCATAGAACTGGCCTTTGAAGATCACCGCTATTGGGATCTGCTGCGCTGGCAGGATGCGGCTACGGTGTTGAACCAGCCGATTAAAGGTGTAACCGTAACCAAGACAGCGCCGGGGGTATTTACTTACACCACTGTGAATGTGGCTACTCGTGTGTTCAACGCGCCGGCTAATTATTATTACCCATTCTCGCAGGCAGAGATTGTTAACTCGCAGGGTAGTTTAAAGCAAAATCCGGGTTATTAATTGTTTCTGTATTTAAAAGATCATGATAAAAATGAAAATCCATATTAAACATAACATCTTTTTCTTAGCGCTTGCGCTGATGTTGGCTGCATTTGCAGGTTGCCAGAAAAACGATAAGGACACCGATTACGGCATCACCAATATTTATATGCCGCAGGCCACCATTTCGGGCGGATCTAACCTGAACTATGTGGTACCCGCCGGGCGCGATTCAATGACTTATAACTACCGCATCGATACAAAAAATAAAGTGGTGAATATTCCATTGGGGGTACTGCGTTCCGGCAAGCAAAGCGGCGGCGGGTTTAGCGTGACGGTAAGTAGCCGCGCAGATACGGTAAATACCTTAATAGGCAACGGGCTGATTAAAGTTGCGCCAAACGCCACCAAAACGGTGGTATTGTTGCCAACCACAGCTTATACTTTACCAACTACAGTAAGCGTGGCAGATGGGCAATACCTGGCCAGTTTTAATTTGTCGGTAGATATTGCAACGCTGAAAACCTATGCCGGTAAAAAGGTAGCGGTATGCGTGCAGATCTCCAATTCCTCTGCATATACCATTAATACGGCCATCAATAAAGTGATTGTCATTATCGATGTAGATACCTTGAACTTGCCTTAATAACAGTGATTTACGTTTAAAATATCGTTGTCTGTTCAATACAGATAACGGTATTTTTTACATAATATCGTATAAAAATCAATTGATGTTTTGGATAAAGCGGTACAAATGGGGCATACTATTTTTCTTGCTGTTGCTGGCTGATCTGTATTGGTTTGTTATTCGGGATATGATGAGGAAAGAGTCGCCAAAGTACATAGTATCCGACACCCGGCAATTGCAGGAAGGCAAGGCGCTGGTTAGCCAGTATTGCCAAAGTTGCCACCTGTTGCCCGATCCATCGTTGTTAAATAAAGAAATGTGGGACAAAGGCGTATTGCCGCGTATGGGGCCGTTTTTGGGGATCACTTCCTTTCATGGCAAGGCGTATTACCGGGCTAATGATGTAGATGTCGCAAGCTATTTTCCGCCCAAACCCGTAATCGATTCTGTAAAATGGCAGCGTATAGTGAGCTATTATACCACGCTCGCTCCGGAAAAATTGCCTGCACAAAAACAAACCGCTGCGGTAATTAATCAAATGCCGTTTTTCGAGATCAGGCAGCCGAATGCATCATATTCAGGAAAGGTTGCCATGGCATCATACGTGAAGATCGATACATCGGTTACCCCACACCGGTTAATTGTTGCCGATGCCGGGAATAAAAAGCTGATGACATTTGATGCTCAGTTGAATTTACTAAACACGGTTAAAACCGATGGCCCGGTGGCTGATATCGATCTTAGTCATTCGCAGTCTCTTGCTTGTATCGTAGGCAAAAATCTGGAGGCTAATAATAAGTTAAATGGCAGCATCGTCTCAATTAATCTGGGCGGAAAAATCAATTCATCGCAAACCGATCAACCCAATTTTAACAAACTGGCCCGCCCGGTAAAAGTAACAACGGTTGATTTGAATAAAGACGATAAAATCGACTACCTGATCTCTGAATTCGGGAACCTGACAGGGAAATTATCCTGGATGGAAAATAGAGGCCAGGGTAAATTCGAAACGCATATTCTACGTAATCGTCCTGGTGCTTTATCAACTATTGTTCAGGATGTAAATGCGGATGGCCTGCCGGATATCTGGGCGCAGTTCGCACAAGGGGATGAAGGAATTTTTCTGTACATCAACAAAGGCCACGGAGTATTCGAGGAACGACGGGTTTTAAGTTTCCCGCCAAGCTATGGTTCCACCTCGTTTAGTTTGGTTGATTTTAACCGCGACGGTCACCCCGATATTCTTTATACCTGTGGCGATAACGGTGATTATACCGAAGGGTTAAAGCCTTATCACGGTGTTTACATTTATCTTAACGATGGAAAGAATAACTTTAAACAGAAATATTTTTATGCCATAAATGGCTGTTATAAAGCCATCGCCAAAGATTTCGATGGCGACGGGAATATCGATATCGCCACCATTAGTTTTTACCCGGCTGATGATAAACGCGAGCAGTTTTTATTCCTGAAAAATAAGGGGAACTATGATTTTCAGGCGTATGCTTTGCCGGTTTCTGTTCCTTTTTCCTTAGGTTTAACCATGGATGCCGGCGACCTTGATGGCGACGGCCAAACCGACCTGGTGCTGGGCAACGGTTTTTATAACAGCGACAGCACCAAAACCAATAAAGAACCATTATTTATTTTACTAAAAAATATAAGTCGAACCGCTAAGCGGTGATGGGATAGTTTGATATGAAAAATAATCGCAGGGAATTTTTGCAGAAAGCGGGCCTACTGGCGTCGGCGACTGGGCTGGGGTATGTAGTGCCGTTATCGGCTTCGGCTGAAGTCAAAAAGTTAGATGACAGGTTAAGTATTGTCGCTTCAGCCAATAACGCCATCGCCGATACCACCGCCGGGAAGGTGAGAGGTTATACCCGTAACGGAACGCTTACTTTTAAAGGGATCCCGTACGGCGCGTCAACCGCGGGTGATAACCGTTTTATGCCGCCCCAAAAGCCAACACCCTGGACTGATACTCGCGATTGCCTGGTTTATGGTCCCATCTGTCCCCAAAAACCTGACACGGGTTGGTTTCAGCAGGAATATGGTTTTTTATACCAGTGGATTGACGGCATGCACGATGAAGATTGCCTGCGCCTGAATGTATGGACGCCCTCCCTCGATGGTAAAAAACGCCCGGTGATGTTCTGGATCCATGGCGGTGGTTTCTTTTCCGGATCGAGCCAGGAACATCCATCGTACGATGGCGAAAATCTGACCAAATTGGGAAATGTGGTGGTAGTTTCTATCAATCACCGGCTCAATATTCATGGCTTTCTTGATCTGTCGGATTATGGACCGCAATACGCATCATCAGCTAATGTTGGTATGCTTGATATTGTGGCCGCCTTGGAATGGGTGCGGGATAACATCAGCAATTTTGGCGGTGATAAAGATAATGTGACCATTTTTGGTCAGTCGGGAGGGGGCACTAAGGTGATCACGTTGATGGCTATGCCATCGGCAAAGGGGTTGTTTCACCGGGCCATATCGCAAAGTAACTCTATTGTACAGGTAGCCACGCATGCCTACGCTACGCAATATACGGCATTGGTTTTGGCCGACTTGAATATCACCAAAGAAAACATTGCCGAACTGCATAAAGTAAAACCCGTCCGCTTACAGGATGCACTTGCCGTTGCCGAACGTAAAATGGGCGGCACGGTACCGCCGGATGTTGGCCGGTCTGGTTTGCAACCAGTGGTTGATGGTAAGATTCTGCCCGCTCATCCGTTCGATCCAACTGCCCCTTCACTATCGGCAAACGTTCCCTTTATGGTAGGCACCACCCGCAACGAAGCATCGGCCAGTATCAATAACGCCGCGATAGAAAATCTGGACGAAGACAGCCTGAAAAAACGGCTGATTGATAAATACAAAACTAAGGGAGAGCAGATTTATCAGACCCTGCGCAAAGCTCATCCGGATGTAAAGCCGGTGGAGATTCTGTCATACATCAGCGCGCAAAACCCAATGGCATACTTACAAGCCAGTCGTAAGGCTGCGCAGAAAGCGGCCCCGGCTTATCTCTATATGTTTGCCTGGCATACGCCGGTGCTGGATGGTCGGCCGCGTTCGTTCCATTGCAGCGAAATCCCATTTGCATTTGCCAATACCGCTAAATGCGAAAACTACACCGGCGATACCGACGAAGCCCGCAAACTGGCCGATAAAATGGCCCGCGCATGGATCAACTTTGCCCGCTACGGTAATCCCAATCACAAAGGCTTGCCCGAGTGGCCCGCTTTTACCGATGCCAACGGCGCGATGATGGTTTTTAACAACAAATGCGAAGTACGTAACGATCCTGACGGCGATGCCCGCAAGCTACTGCAGCGCATGTTTTATAACAAAGAAGTTTAGCTATGAAAAAACTGGTACTACTAACCTTAATCATCACCAATGCGTTGCTTTTGCAGGCACAAAGCAAACGGGTATTGGTGTTTACTAAAACAGCCCGCTACCATCACGAGTCAATCCCCGATGGGGTAAAAGCTATCCAAAAAATAGCAGCTGAGGATAAATTTACGGTGGATGTTACCACAGATTCGACCGTGTTTAATGAAAATAATTTAAAACGATACGCCGCGGTTATTTTTCTGAATACCTCGGGCAATGTGCTGGATACGGTCCAGAAAACAGATTTTCAAAGATACATCGAAGCAGGCGGGGGCTATATGGGTATCCATTGCGCATCATCGACAGAAAAAAGCTGGACCTGGTACGGGCATTTGGTGGGGGCGGTATTTACCGATCATCCCGAACCGCAAAACGGGACGATAGATGTTGTAGACCATCAAAATCCATCAACTGCACATTTGCCCATCCGCTGGGCCTGGAAGGACGAATGGTACAATTTCCGTGATATTCAATCTGATTTGCATGTATTATTTAAAGCTGATGAAACCAGCTACAAGGGCGGTAAAAATGGAGCAAACCACCCGCTGGCCTGGTATCACGAGTATGATGGCGGCCGGGCATTTTACACGGCCTTAGGGCATTTTCCTGAGGCTTATGTCGATCCCTTATTTGTAAAACATATCCGCGAAGGCATTAAATATGCTACCGGCAATAATGCGAAACTGGATTACAGCAAAGCGAAAGTCGCACGTTTCAAAAACTAAACCACCTTTAAACATCACCATGGCCCGCTCTGCAAAATATCAAACCTATGTGCTGCTTATCGCGGTAACGCTGCTATCCGGCGTTTTTGTGGCCGGTAAAAGACCGTACGCACAGGGTAAGATCCTGATGTTCACTAAAACTAAAGGGTGGCACCATACTTCCATTCCATTCGCCATCGCCGCTATCCAAAAAATGGGATTGGAGGGAGGTTACGGCGTTGATACCACTACCGATGCTACCAAATTTAACGATGATAACCTGAAACAATACCGCGCCGTAGTTTTTGCGAGCACCACCGGTAACGTGCTCAACGGCGAGCAACAAGCGGCCTTTGAGCGCTATATACAAGCGGGCGGTGGTTTTGCCGGGATCCATGCGGCGGCAGATACCGAATACGGTTGGCCCTGGTACGGCAAGTTGGTAGGGGCCTGGTTTGATAGTCACCCCAATAATCCAAATGTGCGTAAAGCAACGGTTGAGGTAGCAGATAGAAATCATCCAGCTACTAAAGATCTGCCGGCGCGGTGGACGCGTACCGACGAATGGTATAATTACAAATCCATCTATTCGGAGATTAAAGTTTTGGCTTACCTGGATGAATCGAGTTACTCAGGCGGTATCAACGGCGCCAATCACCCGATATCGTGGTATCATGAATATGATGGCGGTCGCGCTTTTTACACCGGCATGGGCCATACCGACGAAAGTTATAGCGAACCTTTGTTTTTAAAACACCTGTCGGCCGGCATTGCTTATGCCATGGGCGATGGCAAGCTTTTGGATTACAGCAAGGCCTATGCTAAAGTAACTCCTGAGCAAAACCGCTTTGTAAAAACCATCCTGACTACCAACCTCAACTCACCCATGACTTTGGCCGTAGCCGATGATGGGCATATGTATTTTACCCAGCTTTTTGGTGAGTTGACGGTCTATAACACCAAAACCCATCAAAGTAAATTGATCCATAAATTCCCGGTTACCACAGCAGGCGGTACGGGTTTGCTTGGCGTAACACTCGATCCGAATTTTGTTGCCAATAACTATATCTACTTGTATTATGCTCCCGGTGGGCAGGAAGAGGAGCCGATTAACTTTCAGCTTTCGCGCTTTAAATTAAAAGCCGGCGATGTGCTCGATTTAGCATCCGAAAAGATCCTACTGAAAGTTCCCGTCCAAAAAAATAGCGGGTCGCACCATGGCGGGTCGTTAGCCTGGGATAAGGAAGGTAATTTGTACCTGTCTACCGGCGATAGTTCCAGTCCATTCCCGTCAAACGGTTACGCACCGTTAGATGAACGCCCGGGTGCAGATCATTACAGTTTAGATTCGCAACGCGGGGCGGGCAATACCAACGATTTTAAAGGAAAGATTCTGCGTATCCACCCCGAAGCCGACGGCACCTACACCATCCCCGAAGGAAACCTTTTCCCTAAAGGGATGGCTAAAACCAAGCCAGAGATTTATGTGATGGGCGCACGTAATCCGTATCGTATTTCGGTTAATCCGCGTACCTCAACGCTGTACTGGGGCGATATTGGTCCCGATGCCGGTAAAGATGGCCCGCAAGGCCCGCGCGGTTATGATGAATTTAACCAGGCCAAAAAAGCGGGGAATTACGGCTGGCCGTATTTTGTTGGTGACAACAGAGCTTACTCACATTGGGATTTTGCCGCCAATACAGCCGGACCCTTATTCGATGCCAAGGCACCGATCAATAACTCGCCAAACAATACCGGTTTAAATCAATTACCGCCTGCTCATCCGGCTATGATCTCGTATCCCTATGCCGTGTCCGATCAATTTCCTGAACTGGGGTTGGGCGGGCGTTGCGCTATCGGTGGACCGGTTTACGTGTACAATACCAAAGCTTCGGCTGGACGTTTCCCGGATTACTATGACGGTAAACTTTTTATAGCCGACTGGATGCGTAACTGGGTAATGGCTGTACAGTTTGATGCGAACGAGAACTTTACACGTTTGGAACCCTTTATGGCTACCAACGGCGATTTTCGCCGACCAATCGATATGAAATTTGGGGCCGACGGCGTAATGTACATGCTGGAATATGGTTCGGTTTACGGATTGGCGAATAAAGATGCCAGCCTGGTGGCGATAACCTATAACCGCGGCGACAGGGCGCCGATTGCTAAGGCAACTATTGTAGACTCCGTGCAACTGGCGGAAGTAAATAAACGCGCCTATTTGACCAGCGACAATAAAAATATTCCGCCTGTAAAAATCATCACCGGCCAGGCTCCGCTAAGGGTGAAATTCTTGGCAGCCGGGAGTTTTGATTTGGATGATGACGATCAGATCACATATCAATGGCTGTTCGACAGTAAGCAGATCGGCGCAAAAACTTCATCGGCGGTTTACACTTATAAACAACCCGGCATTTACAAAACGACATTAAAAGTTACCGATAAAGCGGGGCTATCATCGCGGGATACCATAGTGGTTAAAGTTGGTAATACGGCACCGGTGATAACGATTAATAGTCCCGATAATCTGTCGTTTTACAACGATAAGAAGCCGTTTAATTATCAAATCTTGGTTAAGGACGCCGAGGATAAAAAGATTGATTTAAGCAGGGTGAAAGCCTATTACAGCTGTAGCGCCGGTCCGGGTAGCGATGGGCAGGTAGATTATCCGGGCAAAGCTTTAATGGCGGCAAGCGATTGTAAGGCCTGCCATCAGATAGATAAAGCAGCCGTCGGGCCAAGCTTTACGGCCGTAGCCAAACGTTATAAAATGCAGGATGGCGCCGCAGATCAACTGGCTAAAAAGATCATTGCCGGCGGTGGCGGCAGTTGGGGCGCCGACCATGTAATGAGCGCGCACCCGCAATTGGCTTTGGCAGATGCGAAGGAGATCGTCAACTATATATTCTCATTAACTGATAAAAAGATAAAGAATACTTTAGTGCCGATACCGATGCATGGCACATTAAACTTAAAATATAACCCAGCCGAACCGCGCGGGCAATACACTATTGTGGCAAGTTATATGGATAAGGGCGGGAAGATTGTCGGTCCGTTGAAGAGTACTGCTTCTGTAATCCTTCGCCATGCCGAAATGAATCCCGCTTTCGCTAATGCTTATGTGGGCTTTCCAAATTTCAGAGATAAACTGAACGAAGGCGGCGATAACGCTTACCTGCAATTAAAAAATATCGATCTGAGTAATTTAAAAGGAGTGGATTTTACCTATGGCTCTAAAGATGGCGGTGGTGAAATTGAAGCAAGACTCGATTCGCGCGCAGGACCGGTTATTGGCAAGGTTAGTTATCCGCGTACGGGAGCTTTTGATAAGATCGGTAATGTTACCGTTCAGTTTGATAAACTGGTGACAGGTCGTCACGACGTGTACTTTTATATGGTAAAACATGCGAAGCCTAATGATGCGATTATTAAGATTAAGAGCCTGGCCTTTGTGCAATAGGGGTAGGAGGGCAATAGCCTACGAAAAGACCGTAAAGAAATCAGGCGTGTAATTCTCTTCTTGAGGAGCTATCGTGTACCCATATCTTTTATTTCGATTCTATGTCCCAGCGGGACTACCTGTTTGTAGAAAACCAAACGAGATCGTAAATGCCTCGTAGAGGCTACCCATCCGAAATGCATGTAGGTTAAGGGTAGTCCCATCCGGGACATTACTTTTTTTTTCGCTGATAGCTACAAACAGGTAGCCCTTCCAGGGCAAAAACATTTATAGGTACACGGTAGCTTCGCAAGGAGGGAATTGGAAAACGTTCTGTCTAATGATGGGCTATAACTTTGGTGGTAAGCTAAAAAATAAGACATCAAAGAACGAGCGGTTTTCATAAAGGTACGATGGTCAAAAACGGGAAATGGTGGTACATCTGTGTCAGTAAAATTCGAGATGAGTCAGGGTTAGGATTTGATTTTTATCGCCAAAAAAACTTTTCGATTCAAAAGCGATAAAAAGCCCTGTTTATTTAGATATTCACGCATTTTATCGCAAAAAAAGCTGCTTTTTTTTTCTCGGATTTTTAGGCGGAAAAATTGGATAAAATTAATAATAATTTGTTTAACTGCCTTTAAGTGAGTTAAATATGGTGAATGATGTTCCGTAAAATCTATACTATTCTATTCTACTTTTGCAATTGGTACTTTTTGAATGTTGATTGCTGGGGTTAAATCAGGGTGTTTTGAGGTGTTGGTGTTTAATTAATATCTAATAATGTTAAAATAATATTATACAAACGCAACGGGTAAAATTAGCTTTGTTGGTGCCGGATTTGATCATCTTCCGGCTAACCCTTAATCTGATATTTATGCGTATTAAATTTTATAAAGCTTTACTGGCGATAGGTATTGCTGCTTACACTCCCACTTGTTTGGCACAAGGCCCGGTAAACTGGTGGTTAACCGCCGGCGATAAATCGGCTTTGCTGAGCAAACAGGAGCCCCTGAGTTTCACCGCGGCAAATACGAATAACGATCTCCCGGTTATCACGGTAGATGCTTCGCAGAAATATCAGAGCATTGATGGTTTTGGCTTCGCTTTGACCGGGGGCAGCGCGCAGCATTTATTCCGCATGTCGGCAGGCGAGCGTAAAAAGATCTTGCAGGAATTGTTTGGATCGGGAGCTAATGACGTGGGGATCAGTTATCTGAGGTTAAGCATAGGAGCATCTGATTTAAATGATCATACCTTCTCGTACGATGATATCCCGGTAACGGAAACTGACAAGCGTTTAGAAAAATTTACGCTGAAGGAAGATGAGCAGGAAGTGATCCCGGTGCTGAAAGAGATCTTGGCCATCAATCCCAATATTAAAATCCTCGGTTCGCCATGGTCGGCGCCTTTGTGGATGAAATCGAATAAAAATATCCAGGGCGGTCGGCTGCTGGATGAGTATTATCCCGTTTACGCTCAGTACTTTGTGAAATATATCCAGGGGATGAAAAAGCACGGCATTATGATAGATGCCATTACCGTTCAGAACGAGCCGTTTAACGATGGCAACACACCCAGCATGCAGTTTTTAGCTAAAGAGGAAGGCCGGTTTATCAAAAACAATCTCGGTCCGGCTTTTAAGGCGGCGGGCATCAAAACCAAGATTATTTTGTACGATCATAACTGCGATGCGCCCGAGTATCCGATCTCTATCCTGACTGATCCTGAAGCTAATAAATATGCTGACGGATCTGGTTTCCATTTGTATGTTGGGCAAACCCCGGCCATGAGCAAAGTACACGATGCATTCCCTGCTAAGAACCTCTATTTCACCGAGATGATGGCCGTTAGCCGTAGCGATTTCAACGTGGCCAATCCTGAAGAGCGGATTGTGATTGGCGCTACCCGTAACTGGAGTAAAAACGTGATCCTGTGGAATATAGCCGCCGATCCGCAAAATAAACCGCATACCGATAATGGCGGCTGCGGCGGTTGCCAGGGCGCTATTACTATCGATGGCGATAAGGTGAGCCGCAATCTGGCTTACTATACTATTGCACAGGTTTCGAAGTTTGTACCGGTCAATTCGGTAAGGATAGAAAGCTCGATGCCGGATGGTTTGGCCAACGTGGCTTTCCGCCGGCCCGATGGTAAAATAGCTTTGGTGGTGGCTAACAAAGGGAAATCTGCACAAAGTTTTAGGGTGGTTTATATGGGTAAAACCTTGCAGGCGCAATTAAGTGCCGCTTCGGTTGCCACTTATGTTTGGTAATTGATTACCTTGCTTTCACCAATTTATATTTTATATCCCCGAATAATCGTGATGAAAAATATCTGTTTTTTATTGATAACTGCGTTGAGTATCAGCGCAAGCGCGCAAAATCCTGGTCCGGTAGTTAAGGCTGCCAATGGTTCGCTGCAGGGCGTGGTTGAAACAAGTGGCGTTACATCGTACAAAGGCGTACCCTTTGCCCAGCCGCCCGTTGGCGATTTGCGCTGGAAAGAACCACAGGCACCAAAAAACTGGCAGGGCGTTCGTAAGGCCGACCACTTCGGCCCGCAGGCTATGCAGCGTTATATGTATAGCGATATGATGTTCAGGAGTGATAGCAAAAGCGAGGATTGCCTGTATCTGAACGTATGGGTACCCGCAAATCCCGCGAAAGCGAAATTGCCGGTGCTGGTCTATTTTTATGGCGGTGGTTTCAACGCCGGCGATGGATCTGAATACCGTTACGATGGCGAAGCCTTAGCTAAAAAAGGCATTATTACGATTACCGTAAACTACCGCTTAGGCGTGTTCGGCTTTTTAGCTCATCCTGAGCTGACTAAAGAATCGCTGCATCATTCATCGGGCAATTACGGTTTGATGGATCAGCATGCGGCCCTGGTTTGGGTTCAAAAAAACATCGCAGCCTTTGGCGGAGACGCTGCTAAGGTAACCATCGGCGGCGAATCTGCCGGCTCCATGTCGGTATGCGGACAGGTTGCATCGCCCTTATCAAAAGGATTATTCAGAGGCGCAATAGGAGAGAGTGGATCCTTATTAGGCAACCTTTCGCCAGTGCAGTTGGTTGATGCCGAACAAAATGGGGTGAAATTTGCGACAAAAGTTAAAGCAGAATCCTTAGCCGATCTGCGCAAGATACCGGCTGACTCACTGTTGAAATGGTCTGCAAATTCCCGCTTTCCAAATACGGTTGATGGTTACTTTTTACCGGAATCGCCGCAGGCTATTTTTGCCACCGGTAAGCAAATGGATATCCCTTTATTGGCCGGCTGGAACTCCGCCGAATCGGGCAGCTTGTTAGGAAATACACCTGCCACCGTCGATAATTATAAAGCAGCGGTACAAGCGGCCTATAAGGATAGGGCCGAAGATATTTTGAAAGTATACCCTGCCGCAACCGATGCGGATGTACCCCAAGCAGCGACCGATTTAGCATCAGACAAATTTATAGCTTATGCCACCTGGAAGTTTACAGATTTGCACAGCAAAACTAACGGACATCCGGTATATCGTTACTTCTTCATGCGCAAACGCCCGGCCCCGGTAAATGCACCGGCCGATTGGGTTGATAAATCTATGGGTGCTGCTCACGCTTCGGAAATTGAATATGCCCTGGGCAACCTCCCAACCAACAAAGTCTACGCCTGGACAGCTGACGATTATAAAGTATCGGAAACGATGCAAAACTACTTTGTAAATTTTGTAAAAAACGGTAACCCAAACGGTCCCGGACTGGCTACCTGGTATGGCATGCAAAGCAGCATCCCCAAGGTGATGATTATAGATGTTGACAGCAAATCTCAACCCGAAAAGAATTTGAAACGTTATATGCTAATGGATACTTTTTTTAACAAATAATATCAGCAGTAAAGCTCAAATTAACCATATTTTGTTAAGATAGTATTACAAGCCGGTTAAGCATTTAGGTAAATTTGTTTATTAAGTAAATATTATTGGTTTAATATTAAAAATTGGTGACAGTGTACCGGGCCCCCGGTACGCTGTTTATTGTTTAAACAGAGCAAAACCTATAAAAATCTGATATGAGAAAGATCTTCCTGGCCGTAGTATTATCTGTCTTTTCGGCACAACTGCTTTATGCGCAAATTGCGAAAACCACGCTGTTAACCGTCAAACCTGGCCAGTATGAAAAGACTGAATGGGATATCACTTTAACCGCCAGTTGGGATAACCCTTACCTGCAGGAAGATATTGCCCTGGATATGCTGATCACATCGCCGAAAGGCAAAAAACTGGTGTTGCCTTGTTATTACGAATCGGGTCAGAGCGGACAACTTTCTTTATGGAAAGCACGTTTCGCTCCGCAGGAGCTGGGTAAGTACACTTACAGCTTTACGTTGACTAAAGCAGGCGCTAAAACTGACGGGTTAAAGCCGGGTGTATTTACTTCTTACGCGTCGAAAAAGAACGGCTTTTTGCACGCCAAAAACAATTGGACTTTTGCCTTCGATAACGGTAAACCGTTCCGTGGGATAGGGGAGAATATCGGCTGGGAGTCGCGTAAAAACGACGACTCTAAATTTTTTAAAGCCCTGCACGAGAAGGATAAGTATAATTACGAATATATGCTGCCCTCGCTGGCGCATCATGGCGGTAATTTTTATCGTACCTGGATCTCGGCTTTCAATTTGCCATTAGACTGGCACCGTAACTTCAACAGCAACCGTTACGAACCATCTGATGCGTACTATAACCCCAGCGCTATTAAAAAAATAGACCGGATGTTTACCCTGGCCGATTCGTTAGGGTTGTACGTGATGCTTACTTTAGGGCAAGGCAATTACAGTACCCGCGATGGTGGATTTTCGCCAAATGCCGCCGATTTTTTTGTGAATCCAAAATCTAAAGAGCGCTATAAAAACCGCCTGCGCTATTTTGTAGCTCGTTGGGGATACAGCACCAGCGTGGGTGCCTGGGAGTTTTTTAACGAGGTTGATAATGTGCAGTTTGGCAATAAAAACAAGCCGATTGATGCCGATTCGATTGTGACCTGGCATGATGAGATGAGCGCTTACATTAAGCAAATTGATCCGTACAAACATTTGGTAACCACCAGTATTTCTCACCGTGATTTAAAAGGATTGAACTCGTTGGCTAATATCGATTTCAACCAAAAACATATTTATAAAGCTACGGCCAGTATCCCGGCAACGGTTAATAAATACGAACAGGATTTTGGCAAACCCTACGTTATTGGCGAATACGGTTACGAGTGGGATTGGTCGAAAAACTTTGATGAGTTTTCAGGAGGTATGGACAGCGATTTTAAGCGAGGCATGTGGTATGGCCTGTTTTCGCCGACACCAATTTTGCCGATGAGCTGGTGGTGGGAGTACTTTGATAACCGCGGTACCGATGCCTATTTCGCCCGGATCAAAACCATATCCGATCAAATGCTGGCTGAAGGTAATGGTTCCTTCGAACAACTGAAAGCAACCGCCTCTGTGCCCGAATTGAAGGTATATGCCGTGAAATGTGGCAGCAAGGTGTTTGTCTACGCATACAATCCTGGTGATGCTGTGCAAAAGGCTGAGGTATCTTTTAAACTAAATACTAAGTTGAAATACCAAGCCGTAAGTTTTGACTGCGAAAGTGGTAAATACGTACCAGCAACAGTAGGTAAACAAACTGCCGGCGAGTTGATGATAAGCGGCCTATCTTTAGTAAATAATTCAGACCTGGTTTATGTGATATCGGTTGCTGAATAAAATAAAACGCTGTACTTTGTTGAGACCAATTTTATGCCTCTAAAGTTTAGTTTTAAATATGCCACTATCCCGTAAAAAGTTTATTCAGCAATCGGCGCTTGCTTTAGCAGGTGTTCCTTTTGGGTTTTCAGGTTTAGGGAAGTCTGGGGATTCTTTTGACGTCAAAAATTCGGGGAAGGGTAATGTTGATGGTAAATGCTCGGTCAATATATTTTCAAAACATCTGCACTGGTTGAATTATGCCGACATGGCTAAACTCGTTGCTGAGTTAGGTTTTGATGGGATAGACTTGACCGTGCGTGCAGGCGGCCATGTTTTACCTGAGCGGGTGGCCGATGATTTACCAAAGGCCGTTGAAATTATAAAAGCCGCCGGCTTACAGGTTAGCGCCATCACTACTGATATCAGGACTGCCGACGAGCCACATACCGAAGGTATCTTGAAAACGATGGCCGCCTTAAGTATTAAAAATTACCGCATGGGTTGGTATGGTTACGATGATAAAAAGGGCGTGCTTACGGATCTTAAAAGCATATCGCAACGTATGGCTGGTCTCGCTGCTATTAATAAGCAATATGGCGTACACGGCGATTACGAAAACCATGCCGGCAGGTTTGCCGGCTCACTCTGGGATTTGTGGACGGTATTGAAAGACCTCGACCCGCAATGGCTGGGTTGTCAGTTTGATATCAGGCATGCAACGCTTGACGGAGCCGAGGCTTGGCCGGTTAATTTCCGCTTGTTGCAACCCTACATTAAAACTATCACTATTAAAGATTTTTACTGGGAAAAGCAGGGCGACAAATGGGTGCCTAAAGATGTGCCGCTGGGCGAGGGGATGGTGGATTTTGCCGGTTACTTCAAACTGTTAAAAAAGTATAACATGCACCCGCCCATTTCCCTGCATATCGAATATCCTTTAGGTGGCGCTCAAAACGGAGCAACCAAACTAACCATCCCTAAAGAACAGGCAGTGGCAGCCATCAGGAAAGATTTAGCCTTGCTGAAAACCTGGCTGAAAGAAAATGATCTTTAAACAAAAGATGGTTAATTGTTATTTTAGCTCAAAAGTCAACCCATGAGCATTAAATACTGCGTCCCGGTTATTCCCTGCACCGATTTAGAAAAAAGCTTGCGTTTTTGGGTTGATGGCCTTGGTCTGACCGTCGACCGGGAGACGCGACAGGATGGTCGTTTGATTGGCTGTATGGTACATAACGAGGGTGTCTACTTTTGGCTTAATCAACGCGCAGGTGAAAAGATTCCCGAAGATTACGAAGGGATTAGGCTTTACTGGACACCGACCGACCTGATCGAAACCCGTGAGCATCTGATACAAATGGGGTTTGCTGTATCCGAAATGGTAGAAAGAGATTACGGACAAACGGAATTTTTCCTTACGGATGATGATGGTCATGCGCATTGTTTTGCAGTGCATACCAACCCATAACAGCGATTATTCCGCCGTAATTATTACTGATATCCTTTGGCCTGTAACTGAAACAATTCGGCGTAGCGGCCATTCAGTTCAATTAATTCTTCATGCGTGCCCGATTCCAGCAGTTGGCCCTTATCTAATACCAAAATCCGATCTGCTAAGCGGGCGGTAGAGAAGCGGTGAGATATTAGGACTGCGGATTTGCCCTTGGTCAGTTCGGCAAAGCGTTGAAAGATCTCATACTCCGCCCGCGCATCCAGTGCGGCTGTCGGCTCATCAAGGATCAGCACTTGCGCATCTTTCATATAAGCGCGGGCCAACGCTACCTTCTGCCATTCGCCGCCTGATAGTTCAATACCTTCGTTAAAACGTCGTCCCAGCCACTGGTCGTACTTGCCCGGAAGCTTTGGAATCAGCAGGGCTGCAAGGCTTTGTTCGGCAGCTTGTTCTATCTTAGTCTGATTGCCAATTTCGCTAATATTACCTACTGCAATGTTTTGGGCAAAGGTCATTTGGTAACGCAGGTAATCCTGGAAGATAATCCCGAGATTTTGGCGGAGATCGGTAAGATCGTAATTTTTAAGGTCGATGCCATCAAGTAAAATTCGCCCTTCGGTAGGGTCATATAACCGGGCCAATAGTTTTACGAGCGTGGTTTTACCTGCACCGTTTTCGCCAACTAACGCCAGTTTTTCGCCGGGCTTTAAGGTGAAGTTTAAATAACGGTTAGCCCAGTTGGGCGAGTTGCGATATTTAAAGCCAACGTTATCGAAAGTAAACCCTTGCAGAATAGGATTAGGAAACGGCAACGGCTGTTGACTTGCTGTCGTGACAATATTGGGTCTGATCTCAAAAAAATCTATAAAATCATTCAAATAGATAGCGCCCTGCGATACGCTGGTAAAACGGCTCAACATGGTTTCCATTAAGCTACTTAACTGGCGAAATGATCCGGCTAAAAACGTAAGGTTACCCACGCTGGTTTTACCGGTAACTGTTTGATAAATAATAAAGATATAAGCCGCGTAATATCCTAAACTGCCAATAACAGAAAAGAAAGTACCCCAAGCCGAACGTTTGATAGCCAGCTTTTTATTGTCGGTATAAAACCGGTCGGACAGGGTTTTGAACCTATCCGTAATAAACCCGGCCAAGCCGAAGATTTTTACCTCTTTGGCGGTTTCGTCGCTTGCTCCCAAATAGCGCAGATAATCTAACTCGCGCCGCTCAGGTGTTTGGCTGCGGGAAAGCGCATAATTGCGGCTGTTAAAATGCGATTCGCCTAAAAATGCGGGAATGATGGAGACAAGTAATAGCAGGATTAGCCACGGATTAAAAGTCAGCAAGCCCGTGAGCAGGAAAGCCATCGAGATTAAATCCTGAACCTGGCTCATCACCTGCGAAAGGAGAATAGTACGCCCGGTGGTTTGCTGGCGGGCGCGTTCCAGTTTATCGTAAAAAACAGAATCTTCAAACTGTTCCAAATCTAAGGTTGCGGCATGCTGCATAATTTGCAGCGAGGTGTAGTTGGAGAACAGATCGCCCAACAAGCCATCCAGCAGACTGATGAGCCGGCCGAGTATATCTGTAATAATGGCAATTGCAAACTCCAACGCAACCAGTTTCCACAACTGATGTTGATCGCCGCCGTGGCGGTTGAGTTGGATAACCTCGTCAATAATTAGTTTACCTATATAAAGCAAAGCCACCGGCATAGCCGAACGTAAAACACGCAGCGCTAAACTCGCGGCGGTTTTGCCCGGACTGCTTTTCCATACCAGTTTAAAAAGTTGGGGCAGGTTTTTAAGGGCTGATAGTCGCTCTTTAAAAGTAATATTTTCGGTTGCAAGTTTGTTGCGTGGGGCCATTCCGGGCTAAATTACATAAGGTAGAGGTATGATGCGTTAATCACGGGTCATTTTTTAATTGGTAGGAGTATTTACAGATCTGCGTAATTCGACGTAATCTGAAAATTACAAACTAACACTTGACACCAATGCAATATTTATTACATTTGCTAAAACGATTTATAAACCAATATAAACTACGGAAATCGATTGTGCGACTACGAGCACGGTTTGATTTTATTTAGCCGGATATCTTAACTAAATGAAGAAAATATTTACCCTGCTGTTATTTTCAGGATTATTTACTGCCGCTGTTACCGCACAGGGGTTAAAGCCATTTAAAGCCGGTGACCGCATTGTGTTTGACGGTAACAGCATTACCGATGGCGGGCATTACCACTCGTACATCTGGCTGTATTATATGACGCGCTTCCCCAACATGCGTATCGATATTTTTAACGCCGGCATTGGCGGCGATGTATCTAAACAGATTTATGAGCGTATGGATGATGATGTTTTCTCGCATCACCCCAATGTGGTTACCGTTACCTTCGGGATGAACGATACCGGCTATCAAAGGCTGGCGCCCAGCAAAGCTGATTCGATCTATGACGAAAAAATAAAAGAATCGCTAAAAAGCTTTACGCTAATAGAACAGAAATTAAAAAATCACCCCGAAGTACGGAAGGTAATGGTTGGTACTTCACCTTACGATGAAACATCTAAAAGCAGAAATCTGCCGTTGACCGGTAAAAACAAAGCCATCCAGAACATTATAGCCATCCAAAAACAAACCGCTAAAACCAATGGCTGGGACTTTATAGATTTCAATCAGCCTTTGGTTGATGTAAACATTGCACAGCAAAAGTCAGACTCCAGTTTTACCCTGCAAGGCACCGACCGCATCCACCCGACTAATGATGGTCACATGGTAATGGCCTACGCGTTTTTAAAAGCGCAAGGTTTTACGGGCAAAAAGGTAGCCGAGGTTGATTTGAATATCCATCAGGGTAAACCCGTTAAAACAGAAAATTGCCTCGTCTCAAATCTTAGTGCCAATGCATCGGGCATAAGTTATAGCTATCTGGCCAACGCTTTGCCTTATCCGGTAGACACGATTGCCCACGGCGGCAATCCTAAAAGACCGCAATCGGTAGCCTTAAATTATGTACCATTTACCGATGAATTTAACCAGGAGTTAGTTAAAGTGGATGGCCTGAAAGCTGATGCTGATTACACGCTGAAAATAGACGGCAAGCTGATTGGTCAATGGAAAGGCGCTGATTATCAAACCGGATTAAACCTTGCTACACAGATCAACACCCCGCAGTATCAGCAGGCCTTAGCCGTAATGCACCTGAACGAGGAGCGCTGGAGCATTGAACGCAAACTGCGCGAATATTATTGGATCCATTTTTCGATATTGAAACCCAAAGGCATGCTATATAACGATACCGAGCCGATTGTAGACTCGCTGAAGAAGTATGCTAAGAAGGATATTTTTGTGGGCTTTACGATTAATAATTACCTGCAATCGAGGCTGCCCGAAGTACGCGAGGCCTGGAAAAAAGAGATAGCCCTGCTTACCGACGAGATTTACGCTATTAACAAACCTAAAACGCATAAAGTGCAAATTACCTTAGCCAATTAATCAGATAATGAAGATCAGGAAATTTACTGCCTTAACGCTTGGGCTTGCATTATGGGCGGGTTCGGTATCGGCACAAAAAACATATTTTATTGATGGTTACCACGGCGGCATTTGGGGGCATTTTCCCGACCAGTACACCACCTTTATGGTTGAGCAGTTAAAGGCCCATCCCGATTGGAAAATCAACATAGAACTGGAACCCGAAACCTGGGATAAAGCCAAAGTAGTTGATCCAAAGGGCTACGCCGAGTTTAAGGAGATGATTAAAGATCAGTCATCCAAAACCATGCGTATCGAATATGTTAATCCCGGCTATGGCCAAAGTTATATGTACAATATCTCGGGCGAAAGCGCTATAGCCCAGTTACATTACGGGATGAAAAAGATCCGCGAGCATTTCCCTGAGACCAAATTTACCATGTATGTGTCCGAAGAGCCTTGTTTCACCAGCGCCTTGCCGGGGATTTTGACTTCGTTCGGGATTAAATACGCATCCTTAAAAAGTCCCAATACTTTATGGGGAGGATACACCCGTGCTTATGGCGGCGGTTTGGTTAACTGGATAGGCCCGGATGGCACAAGTATTAAAACATCGCCGCGCTACGCTATGGAAGATTTGCTGCCGGGTTCTACCTGGCAAACTACGGGCTATACCGCATCGCGCAAGTTTATGACGGATGCATTGGCTGCAGGTATTGCCCATCCGGTAGCCATGACTTTGCAGGATGCTGGCTGGAAAGGCGGTCCGTTTTTAGGCAACGGTCGCGGTGCCTACCCCGGTACTGAATACACCACCTGGCGCAACTATTTTGAGAATGTAGCCGTGAACGATAAAGCAACCGACTGGAAATTTACCCAAGAGGATGTTTTAACCAGTTTGGTTTGGGGCGCACAGGTAACCCAACGCATAGCCCAGCAGGTTAGGTTATCTGAAAATAAAGTGGTCAGCACCGAAAAGTTGGCGGCAATTGCCAAAGTTTACAACCATACCAACTGGCCCGAATTAGCCTTCGAGAAGGCCTGGCAGCCTTTGTTGTTATCTCAGCATCACGATTGCTGGATAGTGCCTTACAACGGCCGTCCAGGCGATACCTGGGCCGATAAGGTGGTGAGATGGACAGGCACAACAAATAGCATTTGCGATAGCGTTGCAGCTGTAGTAACGGGGAGTAACGCAACTGCAAAATCAGGCAATACGAAATACGTACGAGTTTATAATACACTTGGCGTAAACAGGAGCGAGGAAGTAAGTTTTAAGATCCCCGCAGGCTGGGATAATAAGGCGATTGCCGTTTTGAATATGCAGGGTAAAGAAGTTGCCAGCCAACTTGTTGCAGAACCGGTAACCAATACGGCTAAAGTAATTTTTAAGGCTGATGCACCTTCTATCGGTTATAATACCTATCAGTTAGTGGCTAAGAAAGCCGTTGCCGCTACAGGCGCTCATATTAGTAAAAATGCTGATGGTAAATATGTTATCGAAACAGATCAATATCATTTGGTGCTTGATCCTGCTAAAGGTGGCGCGATTGAAAGTCTGATCGGTAAAACTTTAGACAGTAAGGAATTTGTGGATAAAACTAACGCCCGGGGCTTTAACGAGCTGCGCGGTAATTTTAACGAAAATGGTGGTTTTAAATCGAGCAAGGATAAGCCGGCTGAGATTAACGTGATAGAAAACGGTCCGTTGCGGGTTAAGGTAGAAGTGAAGGGAGCTATTAATGAAACGCCGTTTACCCAAACTATCAGCCTGACCCAAGGCCAGCCTAAAATTGATATCTGGCTGAATATCGACTGGAAAGCTAACACCGGGATAGGTGTGGCTACCGCGCCGGGGACTTATAAAGCCGAGGTACCTAAAAAAGCTTTTTACGATGATCGTGATAAATTGCTGACGCTTTTCCCGCTGAACTTGAAGAACCAAAAGGTTTATAAAAACGCGCCTTTTGATGTATTGGAAAGTAAACTGTATGATACTTTTTTTAACAGTTGGGATAGCATTAAAAATAACATCATCCTAAACTGGGTTGATGTTACAGATAACAATGATGCCTACGGCATGGCCATGATGAGTGACCATACCACTAATTATACCCACGGTCCCGATTTTCCGCTGGGTCTGACTACTCAATATTCGGGTGTTGGTTTGTGGGGCAGGAATTACCGGGTAGATGGGCCGACAAAAATCCATTACGCCTTGCTGCCGCATAAAGGTAAATGGGATAAAAGCGGAATCTGGACGGCCGGCACCCAATGGAGCGAACCTTTACTGGCTGTTGTGAGTGATGATAAACCGGTTGCGAATGAGATCTCCAAATCGTTAGTAAAAGTATCCGGCAAGGGTGTAGAAGTTTCCAATATCACTTTCGATGGTAAAGATATGCTGGTTCGTTTGTTTAATGCTGAAGGGGATAGCAATCCTAACAAAATCATTTTTGATAATGCACCGGTAAGTGCAAGCCTGGTTGAACTGGATGGAGATACTAAACAAAAACTAAGTCTGAAGCAGGAGGCTGGTAACAAAACATCGGTGATGGTTAGTATGCCAAGGTTTGGATTCCGGACAATTAAGCTGAGCGGTAAATAAAACAAGTGAGGGTCGGGTCTTTATGACTCTACACATTTTTTAAATAAATTTGCTAAAACGTTTTTTCTTTCTAATTTGCGCTTAATTACCAGTTAATAAACATCCTGTTTTTACCATACTTAAGTTTAACACAAATCTATTAAAGAGGTATATTGCTGCTTTAATAAAAGCTTTATGATATCAAAATCAATCAGCAAATATTTGCTTAGCGCGATGCTTTTGGCATCGGTTACGGCCAACGCGCAAACCACCCCGGCCGATTACGTTAATCCGTTCATTGGCGCAAGCACCAGTGCCGAGGGAGCAGGGGTTTACCATGGTTTAGGTAAAACTTTCCCCGGCGCAGCAACGCCTTACGGATTGGTTCAGGTGAGTCCAAATACCGTCACCGGTGGTGATAATGGTCCGGGCTACAGCTACGAAAATAAGACTATAGAAGGCTTTGCCTTTACCCAAATGAGCGGCATCGGCTGGTACGGAGATCTGGGCAATTTGCTAACTATGCCAACCACAGGCAAGCTTAAAACCTTTGCCGGTAAAGAAGGTAAAAAGGATGGTGGCTACCGCTCGGCTTATGATAAAGCTACCGAAGTTGCCAAGGCCGGTTATTATTCGGCCACGCTTACCGATTATAATATCAAAGCCGAAGCAACTGCGGCTCCACATAGCGGAATGCTGCGGTTTACTTTCCCTAAAAATGAGCAATCGCGCATCCAGATTGATCTGGCCCGCAGGGTAGGAGGTACCTCGGTGCTGCAATACGTAAAGGTGGTTGATGACCATACCATACAAGGCTGGATGAAATGTACACCTGATGGTGGTGGCTGGGGCGATGGTGCCGGTCATGCCGATTACACGGTTTATTTCTACGCCCAATTTAGCAAGCCGCTGAAAAACTACGGCGTTTGGTCGGCTGAGATTCCAGATAGCTGGAGCCGCCATTTGGCTGATGTTTCTGGTGCAAAATATCAAAAAGCGATAGCTAACGCAACCGTTACAGCGGGTGCTAAAGAGAAGGAAGGTAAAAGTTTAGGCTTTTACACCGAGTTTGCGACCCAAGCTAATGAGCAGGTGGTAATGAAATCTGGTATCTCCTTTGTAAGTATGGCCGGGGCAAAAGCCAATCTGAATGCCGAGATCAAGGATTTTAATTTTGATGTGGTGCGTGCCCGTACCAAACAACTTTGGAACGATGCCTTAACTAAAGTAAATATCACCGGCGGTACTAAAGAGCAGCGCACTGTTTTCTATACCGCGTTATATCACACCATGATAGATCCACGGATTGTGTCGGATGTGGATGGTCAGTATCCCGGCGGGGATGGTGTAGCACATCATTCCAATAAATTCAGCAAGCGGACTATTTTTAGCGGATGGGATGTTTTCCGTAGCCAAATGCCTTTGCAAACTATCATCAACCCATCGTTGGTTAACGATATGGTCAACTCGCTGGTGACCCTGGCCGGCGAAAAAAATAAAGATTACCTGGAGCGCTGGGAGTTTATGAATGCCTACAGTGGCTGTATGATTGGTAACCCGGCTGTACCCGTTATTGCCGATGCTTATGCTAAAGGCATCCGCAATTTCGATGTACCGAAAGCTTACGAGCTGGCGGTCAATTCGGTAAACCAATTTGGTAACGGCGATAAAGGGTATACCCCCGAGCCCTTAAGTATCTCTTATACTTTAGAGTATGCCTACACCGATTGGTGCGTTGGGCAATTAGCTAAGGCGCTGCACCACAACGCCGATGCAGAGAAATACACCGAACGGGGACAAGCTTATCATAACATTTTCGATAAAGATAAAGGCTGGTATCGCCCGAAAGATAAAGACGGTAAATGGCTGGCCTGGCCCGATTCGGCCCGTACTAAACAATGGTATGGCACTATCGAGAGTAACCCGCTTCAACAAGGATGGTTTGTCCCTCAGGATGTGCAGGGCATGGCCGATATGATGGGCGGCACCCAAAAAACACTGGCCGATTTGGAGGACATGTTTAACAAAACGCCTGAGAATATGATGTGGAACGATTATTACAACCACGCAAACGAGCCGGTTCACCACGTTCCGTTCCTGTTCAACCGTTTGGGCTCGCCATGGCTAACTCAAAAATGGACACGTGCAATTTGCGCCCGTGCCTACAAAAACAGCGTGGAGGGTTTGGTTGGTAACGAAGATGTTGGGCAAATGTCGGCCTGGTATGTGCTGGCTGCCGGTGGTATCCACCCGGTTTGTCCAGGCGATACCCGCCAGGAAATTACCGCTCCGGTATTTGATAAAGTAGTTTACCGCTTGGATAAACAATACGCTAAAGGTTCGGCATTTACTATCGTCGCACATAATAATTCGCCTAAAAATACTTATATCCAAAGCGCTAAACTGAACGGAGTAGCCTATAACAAATGCTATATCGATTATAAAAATATCGCCGCAGGCAACACGCTTGAATTGACTATGGGGCCACAGCCAAATAAAAACTGGGGCACCGCCAAATAACATCAGCAAGAAACATCTACACATAAAATGAAGACATATTTACGCTTATTAACTGTTGCCGTGTTGGCCGGTTTTATGCACAGCAAGGTACAGGCCCAGTCGGTAGCGCCGTTTAAGGCGGGCGATAAGGTGGTTTTTTTAGGAAACAGTATCACCGACGGGGGGCATTACCACTCGTACATCTGGCTGTATTATATGACTCATTTTCCGGCTACGCGCATCACCTGTGTTAACGCGGGTATCGGCGGCGATGACGTAAAACAGATGGCCGATAGGTTTGATGATGAGGTTGCGCCGATGCACCCAACGGTATTAACCGTTACCTGGGGTATGAATGATACCGGTTACCTGGAGTGGAACTGGACTAACTCAACCGAGTGGGGGCAAAAGAAAGTGGAGACAGCTAAAACACGTTATGCTGTCTTAGATGCTAAAATTAAAAAACTAACCACCACTAAAAAGATCACCATTTTAGGTTCGCCTTATGATGAGACAACTAAGAGTAATCCGAAAAATTTGTACAAAGGTAAATCTGCCGCTTTTGCGCAGATTATAGATTTTCAGCAGCAAATAGCCAAGACAAATGGTTACGGTGTAGTTGATTTCTTTCACCCGATGACGGCGATCAACCTGCGCGAGCAGGCTAAGGATTCTCTTTTCAGCTTAACGCCTAACGACAGAGTGCACCCCGATAATGATGGCCACCTGGTAATGGCTTACGAGTTTTTAAAAACCCAAGGACTTGCTAATAAAGTAGTTGCCGATGTTGCCATTAATGCTGCCAATAAACAGGTAAGTAAATCAACCAATTGCCTGATCAAAAACGTGGTGGGTACAACCGATAAAATTTCGTTCGATTATCTGGCTAATTCATTGCCTTACCCTATCGATACCATTCCTCGCGCCTGGGGTAACAGAAAAAAGCAATCGGATGCTCTAAAACTAATTCCGTTTACCGATGAGTTTAACAAAGAGCAACTGACAGTTAAAGGATTGGCGAGTGGCAACTATAATTTAGTTATTGATAATCAAGTGATCACTTCTTACTCGTCAGATCAGTTAGCTGCCGGAGTAAACCTGGCCGAACAGATGTACACCCCGCAATATCAGCAAGCCATCGCTATCCGCGAAATGAATGAGGAGCGTTGGGAAATAGAACGCCGTTTCCGCAATTATGCTTTTGTTGAGTTTAATTTATTGAAAAAAAGTGGTCTGCTTTACGCTGATAACAAGGCGGCTATGGATAGCGTAACTAAAGAGGCTAAGAAAAATCCTTTTGTAGGTGGCAACCGCGATAACTATACCAAAGCACAATTTAAAACCGTGCGCGATGCCTGGCAAAAAGAAATGGATGTACTGGTGAACCAAATTTACGCCAATAATAAGCCTAAAAATCGCCGTATTACGCTGCAACTGGTTAAATAACAAACTAATACATTTAATATGAATTGGATAATTACCCCTGCATTTAAAAGCAAGGTATCGGTACTTGCTGTTCTTATTTTTCTGCTGGTAACTGGTATTACTAAAGCCGCAACGGTTGATACAGCCATGACTTACAGCGCGTCGATGAAGAAAAACATCAAAGCTGTGGTAGTGAAACCGGCGGGCTATAGCGCTGATAAAAAGTATCCTACTTTGTATTTATTGCATGGTTTCAGCGGTAATTATTCGGATTGGATTTTAAAGGTACCGGCTATAAAAGACCTGGCCGATCAATACAACGTAATCATCGTTTGTCCCGATGGCGCATTTGCCGGTTGGTATGTAGATAGTCCCGAATTAAAAGACTTTCAATACGAAACCTATATCACAAAAGAACTGGTGACTTACGTTGATAAAACCTATTCGACGATAAAAGACCGGAACAGCCGGGCTATCACCGGTTTAAGCATGGGTGGTTTCGGTGGACTATCGTTAGGTATTAAGCACCAGGATGTTTTCGGCGCGGCGGGCAGTATGAGTGGCGCGGTAGATCTGCGGCCATTGTCGGATGCTTTTGGTATTGAGGAGGTATTGGGAAAATATGCCAAATATCCCGAGCGATGGGAGCAGGCCAGCGTGGTAAATATGCTGTATTTGTTAAAGCCAAAATCGCTGGCCATTACTTTCGACTGCGGGAATGATGATTTCCTGTACCGTTTCAATGTCATCTTGCACGATAAATTATTGGAACGAAATATCCCGCACGATTTTACCGTTCGCCCCGGTTCGCACACTTGGGAGTATTGGGGTAACTCAATTACCTATCAAATGCTGTTTTTCAGTCGTTTTTTTAATAAACTACTGCCTAAATAATATTATTATATTGCTAAAAACGGCAGGACAGTGCCGTTTAAAATCACAATTATCACGCTGAAAATATGCTACAATGAAAAAAAAGAAAACGATTTAGCAAAAATATTTGCTAAATCGTTTTTATGCTGTATATTAGCAACACTGAAAGCCTGCTGGCTTATTATAAACCAATTATTAATTATTTTTTAAAAGCAACGGTACATCCGTATAATATCATTTTCAGTTTGCTAAATCGTTTTTTCAAAATTTGAAGCCTGATTGTGATTCCGGAGTTTGTTTTTAACTATTGCATCAAGAAAATTAAACCTGATATGAAGAAAATTTACTTCCATTCTGTTGGTTCGGTTATCCTGTTTACTGTTTGCCTAACGCTGGTTATGCAATCGTGTAAAAAAGGGAGCAGCTTTTTGGCTGCAACCAATACCAACGATTTAACTGAGGCTACGGTGTTTGGCGATAGTGTGCGCACCGAAGGCTTTTTAGCTAACATTTATTCAAACATTGCGTTTAGCGCTGCACGTAACCGTTTTGGCAGGGGAGGCCTGGATGCAGCTTGCGATGAGGCCGAAGTATCTGCCATCAGCGGAACAAACACGGCTACGCAGTTTGCAACGGGTACAGTTAATGCCAGTTTAATTACCGATAACCCTTATAACACTTGTTACACGCAAATAAGGGCCGTTAACCAGTTTATTAAAAATCTGCCGCGTACGCCCATGGCGGCAAGCGTTAAAACACAACGGGTTGCCGAAGCTCGTTTTTTACGGGCCTGGTACTATTCTATTTTGTTAAAACATTATGGCGGTATTCCGTTGGTAGGCGATAGTTTATATACGTTTGAGACTCCTATTAATGTGGTACGCAGCAGTTATGATGCTTGTGTAAAATATATTACATCTGAATGTGATGCTGCCGCGCAAGTGCTGCCTGCGATACAAACCGCGTTAGATTACGGACGGATTTCAAAAGGCGCATGTATAGCTTTAAAAGGAAGAGTATTATTGTACGCCGCAAGTCCTCTGTTTAATGGGACTACCTTAGTTGCCGATGCCGGTGGCAAGACAGACCCTAACCTGGTAGGTTACCCGGTAGCTGATCAAAACCGCTGGAAACTTGCTGAAGATGCTTCGGCCGCTGTTATAGCTTTAGGGGTGCACAGTTTAAATTTAACGCCGCCTGCCGGAGTTGCTGCTACTGTACCTGGTGCCGGTTTTCAGGGATTATTCCCGCAACGCTCAAATTCTGAATTTGTATTGGCGCGTTTAAGAGGCGGCAATACAACTGATTGCGATTTATTCTTACCCCCATCACGTGGCTCTAACGGTTTAGGCGCCTTTCCATACCAGGAAATGGTTGACGCTTTCCCCATGGCTAATGGCAAGCTGATTACTGACCCAACATCGGGCTACGACCCTAATAATCCTTACGCCAACCGCGACCCAAGGATGAATTACAGCATTATTCACGATCAAACCGTGTTGTTAGTACGTACCGGCACGGGTCAGCCAAACGGAACTGCGCCTGTAAATATTTACTCGGGAAACTTTAACGGTGTAAGGGCGCAAGGGGATACTATTCCACTGGGCACACGTACAGGTTATTATAACAATAAAATGCTTGATCCGGCTGGGTTGGCAGCTACTTTGTACAATGCGACAAACGCAGGTATCCCGCTGATTCGTTACGCTGAAGTTTTATTGAACTATGCTGAAGCGGCCAACGAGTTTGAAGGCCCAATACAGCAGGTTTACGATGCGGTTAACGCGGTACGTCAACGCGCGGGCTTAAATCCGTATCAGTTACCAACCGGATTGGATAAAAATGCCATGCGTGCTTATATCCAAAACGAAAGACGCATTGAGTTAGCTTATGAGGAGCATCGCTTTTGGGATGTACGTCGCTGGAAGATTGCAACTCAAACAGAGAATATCCAGGCTACCGGTTTAAGAGTTATCCGTAATGGGGCTACTGTAAGCTATCAGCGTTTCAACTTAACTAAACACAACTTTAGGGCAGCTATGTACTTGTGGCCGTTCCCGCTGGCCGAAACCGGTAAATCGGCAACGCTTGTACAAAATCCGGGTTATTAAAATATTGACAGATAATATATTAGGTATATGAAACGAAATAATAATCAAAAAAATATCTGCCTGCTGGTATTGCTTATGGCGCTAAGCTGGGCATCGTGCAAGGTTGATAAGGTGTTACCCGTTGCCGAATCGTTAAAAGATGTATCGGGCAGTTGGAAAATACTGAGCGCCACCCGCAATGGTACCGACCTGACCAAGCTTACTGATATGTCGAAATTCAGGATCAAGTTTGATGCTGCGGGTAATTACGCCATTACTAATCCGGTACCGTTTGTAATTGCTAAAGACGGAAAGTATTCGGTAGATGATCCTAATTATCCGTTTAATATGACGTTTGCACCACCTTCGGGCGCAGCTGCAACAACCGGGTTTAATTACCCCATTATTGGCGGTACAAGGCAGTTCACTTTATCGTTTAGCCCCGGATGCACTCGTAATTTATACGTTTACACATTAGTAAAGGAATAACCCAAACACGAATTATAAAGTTCAACAATTATGAGATCACGTTTACTTATAAAGGGAAAAATACTATGGAGACTTTGTGCATTGGTACTGGTGGGCCTTTTTTTTTCTTACTGTTTCACCAAAATTGTGGATGTAAGTATGCCGCCAACCGCGGTGTCCGGTTCAACCATTGATATTAAATTAACTATACAGGGGCAGGCTCAGTTTGGCAATACCGATATCCACAGCAACAATATTATTTGTGCTGTGCTATTGCCAAAAGGCTTTAAAGGGGCTGAAAATATCTCCGGAACATACACCAGCGATATCGGCAACGGTAACATGGTTGTGTTGCCAGCTTCGGCACAAGCTTTAACTACCGGACTTACCTGGCAAACTTATATGTTCAACAAGTTTGGCTTAGCAGGTAACCTGATCAACGATATGGAGTGGGTGATTTTGCAAACCGACAAAAAATTGGGTTACAAAAGTCCGGATACTTATAACGGTACCATTAGCCTGAAGCTTAAAGTTGGCGCCGATGGTAACCCTACTTTGTACAAACCATCGTTTGTGATCTGTAACACCGAAGACGGTTTAAAGGAAGATCCCAATTTTGGTGTTACCCAACCTTACGGCGTAACTGCACAGTATTATAATCAATATAAAACCAGCGTTTGTTTTGAGGTTACCGGTGGTACCGGCGATTTGGTGGATTTTTGTAATCCGCAGTTAACTTCGGTAGATCCGCCAAAATCACTGGATAACGATTTCGTGACTTTAACTTACGATAACACAGTAACGCCTACCGCTTTAAATAATGCAACTGCCGTTTATTTATGTGCAACTGCTAATTTAAAAGATGGTACTACCAAAACCGTTTGCGAACAAACAGACCGTACGCGGCTAACTCAAACAACGGCTAACAGCGGGGTATACAAAATTACTATTTGGCCACGCAACTTATTTGGTATAACCGAAACGCAAAGCATAGTGAGTTTGAGCTATTTTATAACCGACCAAACCGGCGCAACCAAGGTTGGATATGGCAACTCAGCGGTAACGCCATTCAGCTACAAATTCATCTGTAACTAAAAATATCACTTAGAATAAAACGCTAAGACACACAGGCTTTGTATACCGGTTTTTGACATCAAAAACCGGTATAGATGCCATTATTATGTTCAATTGTATACCACACTTAAATCTGATTCTATGCTTAATTGCTACTCAAGGAAATACCTAACAGGAATCATCTTTCTCATGCTGCTGATTGCCAAGACCGCATCAGCCGCTTCTGATACCACTATGGTTAAACGAACCGCCAAACCAGGCTGGGCCATCGGCGTGGTGTTAGACGAATATAGCCAGCCGTTGCCAGGCGCCGATATTTGGGTAAAAGGAAAGGATGCCAAATACAAATCGGACCCTAAAGGCGAGTTTGAACTGGAAGCTGCTGAAGGCAGTACGCTGGCCGTTAGCTATACCAACCACTATTTAAAAGAGGTAAAGGTAAGAAGCGACCGCGAAATGATGATAAAACTGGATGACAGTTACTTAAAATCACCCGAAAGCATTAACGTGTTGTACGGCACCAGCAAAAAGTCGGCGGTGTTAGGGTCGGTAGCCAGTATTTTTACTAACCAGTTAACTACAACACCGGCTTCGTTATATAGCTATGCTTTGCCAGGACAAATGGCGGGTTTAGCAACCAGACAATTAACGGGCTTTACTTCTTTCAGCTCGGGTGGTTTAACTACTTTAAGCATTATCGGTTTAAGGTTGGTTAACGCATCATCAAACAACAATACCGTTAGCGATAACCAGGAGATGAACGTGAACGTTCGCGGGCAAACGCCAATTACTATTATTGATGATGTACAACGCGAGATCGCCTCGCTCGATCCGGAAAGCATCGAGTCGATATCAGTATTAAAAGACGGTTTATCAACCATGTTACTGGGTATTAATAGCTCACGCCCGGTATTATTGATCACTACTAAAAAAGGCGAGCGCGGAAAAACACGCATTTCTTTTAAAGCATCAACCGGCATACAACAATCGTTGGGCATGCCTACACCGTTATCAGCTTATCAATATGCTTATTACTTGAACGAAACGCTGACCAGCGACGGTAAACCGCCGTTGTATACCAGTGCCGATTTCAACGCCTTTAAAAATCATACCGACCCAATCGGTCACCCGGATGTGAACTGGTATAACGAGCTATTGACAGATCGTGCGCCAATATCATCATACAACCTGAATGTTAACGGCGGTAATGATATTGCCAAATACACGGTATCATTAGGGTATTTCGATCAAAGCGGGATCTTTAAAACCGCCAGCGAAGTTCCATACAATACCAATAATGATCTGAGCCGCTACGTACTGAACTCGGATGTCGGTGTACAAGTTACTAAAGACTTAAACGTTGATCTGCAATTGTTTGGCCGTGTGCAAACCACCAATCAACCGGGATCTGACTATAAAAGCTTATTAAATAACATCTTCAATACGCCTAACCTGGCTTACCCTATGCGTAATAATAACGGTACCTTCGGCGGTTCGGTAAGGTACACCAACAACTTACTGGCTCAGGCACAGTATTCAGGCTATTCGCAAAATAACTTAGATGATATCTTAGCTAACCTTGATCTTAATTACAAACTGGATAAGGTGGTTAAAGGCTTATCAGCCAAAGTGAAAAGTAACCTGTCGTATCAATCCATCCTGAGTTTAGATCGTAGTTTACAAAATGTGGTTTATCAGCCTAAAACTGATGGTACTTACCAGGTATTCGGTACGCCTATTGCGCAAAACAATGCGTTTAACACCACTTTCACTTCTCGCCAATCGTTCGCTCAATTTTCGCTGAACTATAATCGCTCGTTCGGTAAGCATAACATCGGCGCTATTGCACTGTATGATAGCAAATCGTACACAACCAACTACGATTTAGCCGAAACCGTTACCAATTACGCCGCCCGCGGTACTTACAACTACGATGAGAAATACTTTGCCGAAGTTGCCATAAACAGGAGCGGAGATAACCGTTACCCGCCCGATCATCAGTTCGGTACTTTTTATGCCGCAGGTTTGGGTTGGGAACTGGCTAAAGAAAATTTCATTAAAGATAATCTGAAATGGATCAACTCATGGAAAATTCGCGGAAGCTATGCCCAAACCGGTAGCGCTAACATTTCATCGCAAGGATCACTTTATTATTCGTACGTGCAAACTTATGGCGGCGGCCCTACTTACCCGGTAGGTACAACCTATAACGCGCCAAGCACCGAGATTGCCAACGCGCTGGCTAATCCGTTTATAAAATGGGAGCAAGGCGAGAAAATCGACGTAGGTACCGATCTGTCTTTGTTCAACAATCATATCCAGTTTACAGCTGATTACTATCACGATCTGTATCGTGGCTTGTTAGGCTTACGTGGTAATACTATTGCCTTATTGGGTACAAGCTATGCTATCGAAAACATCGGTCGCAACTTGTTTGAAGGTGGTGAGTTTACAGCTACTTATAAAAACAACGTTAAAAACTTCAACTACTTTATAACCGGTAACTTCAATGTCTCGGCATCTAAAGTAGTATATAAAGATGAGTTGATGACACCGTATCCGTGGAACGCCACCACTGGCTTACCGGTAAATAGCTTTATTAACGGCCCTATTTATGGTTACACAGCGTTGGGCTTATACCAAACCGCTGCTGATGCGGCGACCAGCGCGCACATCCCAGGTTATACTCCGCAGCCTGGTGATATCAAATACAAGGATTTAAATGGCGATGGTATTATCGATCAGTTTGACAGATCAACCATCGGCAACACCAGACCGCTGCTTTATTATGGTTTAACAGCCGGCTTTAACTATAAAGGCTTTAATGCAAGTGTGTTGCTGCAAGGTGTATCAAACAGACAGATCACCACGCTGAACAACGCGGTTGACAACATGGGGCTTTCATTCTCAACCAACAACGTACAATCATACGAGAACACAAGCGGCCGTTGGACACCAGAGACCGCTTCTATAGCTACACTGCCAAGATTAGCGGTATCGGGCTCAAATAACAATAGCCAGCTATCAACCTTCTACGTGAAAAATGGCAACTACATGCGCATAAAAAATGCTGAGTTAGGTTACACCTTGCCATATAGCGTTACCAAACGCTTACGCCTGTCGGGCATAAAGGTATTTGTAAATGGCGAAAACTTGTACACTTTCTCAGGCTTTAAAGGGCTTGATCCGGAGGTTACACCGACAGCTTACCCGATACAACGAGTGTTTAACGCAGGTATTAGTGTGAAGCTATAATTAACGATTACTAATGATGAAACGAATGAAAAATAACATCACCAAAATATTAGTATTAATAGTGATTTGTGCAGCGGGCTACGGTTGTAAAAAAAGCGAGCAATTCCCTGTAGATAAGATCTCCATATTTTACGTTTTCAATCCAAAGGATTCAGCCGGAACTACTGCGCAGGCTTATCTGAATAACGTATATAATACTGTAAAAAACGGCCACAACCGTGTTGGCAGTGATTATTTGGATGCAGCATCGGATGATGCAGTATCGCGCAGTTTAAGTACTGCTCCGGTTACCTTGCTATCAACGGCAGGATATACATCTGCCAGTACAATAGACAATGTTTGGGAAGATTCGCCAAACTACTGGTCGGGCATCCGCGCAGCTAACGAGTTTATTAATAATATCGGCGTAGTTCCGGTTAAAGGCTTCGTGTTGAATGGTGTATCTAACCCAACCAGCGGCGTGCCAAATAATGAGGTATGGAAAAGCGAAGCGCGGGTTTTACGTGCCTGGTTTTATTTTGAAATGGTTAGGCGCTACGGTGGTGTACCTTTACTGGGCGATAATGTTTATTCGCTTAATGATAACGTAGCCATCCCACGTTCAAGCTTTGCAGATTGTATCAAATACATAGTAAGCGAGTGTGATGCAGTAAAAGATAAATTACTGGCTTTCCCGCTGTCAACTGCCGATCAAAACAGTTCTAACTACCGCATCACCAAAGGCGCTGCCATGACTTTGAAAGCACGTGCATTACTTTATGCAGCAAGTCCGTTGTTTAATGGTGGTAATATCGATGCTAATAATCCATTAACTGGTTATACCGATTTTAATGCCGACAGATGGCTGCAGGCTGCCAACGCTGCCCAGGATGTGATCAACTTAGGCACCTATCAGCTTAACCCGGATTATAAGGACATCTTTTTAACACAGAACAATATCGAGCGCATCTGGATCCGTCCGGTAGGGATCAACAATACCATTGAAGGTAACAACGGGCCTATCGGTGCATCAGTTAGTGGAAATGCTAACACCAGCCCTACTCAGGAATTAGTAAACTCGTTCCCAATGCTTACGGGAGTGAATATCAACTCGGCCGGTTCAGGTTACAGCACCAGTGATCCTTATGGTACTACTGTTGCAACTGCCAAACGTGATCCACGACTGACTTTCAACATCCTGTACAATGGCGCGCAATGGCTGAACACCACCATTCAAACTTACGAGGGGGGCGCCAATAAGCCTAACGTTAACGCTATCCAAACCGTTACCGGTTATTACATGCGTAAATTTATGGGTTTGCAGGAAACTGCTACTTCATCGTACAATACGCACTCTGCCGACTGGGTGATCTTCCGTTACGCAGAGATCTTGCTAAGTTTTGCTGAAGCCCGTAACGAGGTTGAATCAGCCCCTCAGGCCGATGTTTATACACAGCTTTATGCTATTCGCAAAAGGGCCGGAATTACCGCAGGTGCAGCCAATAACTACGGTATCCCGGCAGGTTTAACTAAAGATCAGATGCGTGCCGTGATTCAAAACGAATGGCGGATAGAGTTTCCGTTTGAGGAGCATCGTTTCTTCGATATCCGCAGATGGAAAATAGCCAAAACTGTAATGAACGCTACGCATACCGGTGTATCTATTGTGAAAACAGGTAGCACTTTAACCTATAACCCTATAAATGTTTTAACAACCACGTTTGCCGATAAGCAATACCTGTACCCGGTACCTTATAACGAGGTGGCCAAAAATCCAAGCATGAAACAAAACCCGGGTTGGTAATTAAAACATTGATTTAACGATTTTAAAAAGGAACTTATGAGAAAAATAATACTCCTCCTTCTGGTTACTATTTTAACGCTGCCGGCTATGCTGTTTGCACAAGGCAGGGTAATATCGGGGAACGTGAGGGATGCCGGCGGTATATTGCCGGGTGCTTCGGTGATAGAAAAGGGTGTGGCCAACAACGGTACCGTGGCCGATGCTAACGGAAGGTTTACGCTTACGCTGAAAGGTACATCTAACGTTGTAACTGCTACTTTTATTGGCTACAATAAACTGGATGTTAATGTCAGCGGTAAAAGCAATAATATAGATATCACGCTGACATCGTCTCAACAGGGGTTGGATGAGGTTATCGTAGTAGGTTATGGTAAAACTACCCGTATCACTAATACAGGTGCGGTAAGCTCTATCGCCGCTGCTGATGTACGCACGGTACCTACAGCTAACATTCAAAATACGCTGCAAGGTAAATTGCCAGGCTTTTTCTCGCAACAATCGTCAGGCCAGCCGGGTAAAGATGCTTCTGATTTCTTTATCCGTGGGGTAAGTTCGCTTAACGCCAATGGTAATAAACCGCTGATTATTGTTGATGATATTGAGTACACCTACGATCAGTTACAACAGATTAACGTAAATGAGATTGAGACGATATCTATCCTGAAAGATGCTTCAACCACAGCTATTTATGGTGTGAAGGGTGCTAACGGCGTATTGGTGGTAACTACCCGCAGGGGTAAAGCCGGTCGCCCGCAAGTGAATGTGCGGGTAGAGGGCGGTTTGCAATCCCCAACCCGCGTACCTAAGTTTTTAAACTCGTACGAGTCGGCGGTTTTGATTAACCAGGCCACCAAAAATGATAACGCTACTGCAACCTTACCGTTTACACAGGCCGATTTAAACGCCTTCCAAAACGGAACAGATCCTTATGGCCACCCCGATGTGAGCTGGTACGATGCGATATTTAATAAATTAACCTACCAGGCCAATACCAACATCGATATATCAGGCGGTACCGATAACCTTAAATATTTTATCTCAGGTGGTGCGCTTGATCAGAATGGTTTGCTGAAAAGCTTCCCTGACCCACGCGGACAGATCAATAACAATTACTATTTCGACAGGTACAACTTCAGAAGTAACCTTGATTTAAAGGCCAATAAAACGCTTACACTACGTTTAGATGTCACTACCCGTTTCTCAAACCTGAATCAACCGAACGTAGGTTCGGCCAGCGCTTTGTCTGACATCTACGATTTTCGGATCATGACGCCATTTACTGCTCCGTTCCTGAATCCTGACGGTAGCTATGCTTATGCATTTTCTCCTTATAACACAGCGCACTTACCGACAGTAAATGCCCGTATAGCAACCAGCGGTTATTCAAACGCCAAACGTTCAGATTATAACGTTTTGTTTAACGGAACCCAAAAATTGGATGCCATTACCGACGGACTTTCTGTAACAGGTAGGGTAGCTTATGCCAGCAGTGAGCAATATACCCGTGGTGCCGGTACTTACGGCAACAGTATCCCCTCATTCCATTACGATCCGGTAACTCAAACTACCACAAAAAATCCAACTGCCCCTTACGTATTAGGTAACCAATATTACATTGGCGATATCAACGTTTACCAAACCAACGTTAACTTACAGGGCTTCGCCAATTACGATCGTTCGTTTGGCAAGCACCATGTTACCGGGCTGTTTCTTTTCAACCAATCATCGCAAACATTTTATACCGGCGTAGGTAGCGACAGGGTAGGTGTACCGGTTAAATTTCAGGGTATCTCAATGCGGGGCACTTATGAATATGCTCAGAAATATCTGATAGACATTAACGTAGCCCGTAACGGTAGTGATAGGTTCGCTGCTGCCAACCGGTTTAAATTTCTTCCGGCTATTAGTTTGGGTTACAATATCGCTAACGAGTCTTTCTTTAAAGATATTTTCAAAAACGTAGGCCTGTTAAAAATCCGCGGATCGTACGGTTTAGTTGGTTCGGATGTTGCACCGGGTAACCAGTATATTTATACACAGAACTATCTGCAAGGTGGTGGCTATGTTTTTGGTAGCTCGGCCCAGGGTATCAGCACTTATTACGAAGGAGCTTTAGCTAACGGCAGCGTATCGTGGGAAAAACAACGCGAGTTAGATTTAGGGGTGGATATCAATATGCTGAAAGATAACGCATTGAGCATTACCTTCGATTATTTTCACAACGTACGTTACGATCAGTTGATTTTCCCTAACAGTATCCCCGAGGTATTGGGCGTTGGTTTGCCAGCCATTAACTTAGGTCGCACTCAAAACAACGGTTTCGATGGTTCGGTAGGGTATCATACCAACATTGGTAAAGTGAGCTTCGGTTCTAACTTTGTATTTTCTTACGCAAAAAACAAGGTGCTTGAAAAAAGCGAGGCTTTGCCGGCTTATCCATGGTTAGCCCGCACCGGTCAGCCTATCGATCAGCCTTTTGGCTATCACTTTGTAGGCTATTACACCGCTGCCGATGCTGCCGCTATTAACGCTTACAAAGCATCACACCAAAACAGCAATTTAGGGAACTCCGTTCCGGCGCCTAACGCTGCTTCGCCAATACAGGCGGGCGACTTAAGATACGACGATTTAAACCACGATGGTATTATTGATGAGTCTGATCAGCGCCCTATTGGTATGCCTAACCTGGCTACTACATCTTTAGGTTTAACCTTGCAATTTGGTTATAAAGGTTTCAGCGCAAGCGTGTTGTTCCAGGGGAATTTTAACTACAGCTTTATCATCACCGGTACCGGTATCGAGCCATTCCAAAGCCAGTTCCAGCCTATCCATCAACAAGCCTGGACACCAGCTAATGCCGATAACGCACAGTTTCCAAGGTTGACACAAATTGCCGGTACGGTTAATAGTCCATCAAGCTATCCATCAGATTACTGGCTGGTTAACGCTTACTACGTACGTTTAAAAACCATTGATCTGGGATATCAGCTGCCAACTAAAATGCTGCCTTTCCATATCAACAACGCACGTATTTACGTGAGCGCCTATAACCTGTTTACCTGGGATAATTCGCTGAAATATCAGCAGGATCCTGAGATCAGATCGAACACCGCGGGCGATGCTTACATTAACCAGCGTGTAATTAACTTAGGTGTGCAATTAGGCTTTTAAACATTTAAGCGATACATTTATAAAAACAATCTTAGCATTTCAGATTATCCCTTCCGGGGATAATTTGAAATGCTTTTTTAATGATATCTAAAAATGTTCGCCACCCTGTCCGATCTGATTGCGTATCTGTTTGGGATCCGCATACCTTTGCCCATCCAGACCTTCGGCTTTTTTACGGGACTGGCATTTGTACTCCCATACTTTATATTTACTTCAGAGTTTAAACGTAAAGAAGCAGACGGTGTGATCTCCGCCTTTACCGAAGATGAATGGCAGGGGCAACCAGCATCGTTAACTGAAATTGCGATTAATAGCCTGCTGGGCTTTCTCTTCGGTTTCAAAATAATAGGCATCCTGTTTAATTTCAGTGCTTTCTCAACTAATGCAATTGGTTATATCTTTTCGCCGAAAGGCAATTGGCTAACCGGGATTATCTGCGGCCTGGCTTTTGGTTACTGGGTTTACTACGACCGGAAGAAACACAAACTTAAAGAACCGGTGTTGGTGAAAAAAGTTATCCATCCGTACCAGCTAACACCCTACTTAGTAATGGTTTTGGCTGCCTGGGGTTTTGTAGGTGCAAAGTTGTTTAACCTGTTCGAGCATTGGGATGTTCTGTTTTATAATCCTATGGGAGTGATCTTTTCATCGAGCGGGTATAATTTTTACGGTGGATTTATCTTTGGTGCGTTAGCCTACCTTTATATCTGCCATAATCGGGGAATGAAGCTGATTCACCTGTCAGATATTGGTTCGCCGGGGATGATTTTGGCTTACGCTGTTGGGCGTTTAGGCTGTCAACTTTCCGGCGATGGTGATTGGGGTATTGTAAACATTCATGATAAACCGAATTGGCTAAGTTGGCTACCTGATTGGGCCTGGTCGTTTAAATATCCTCATAATGTAATTGATGCAGGGGTTTCTATTCCCGGTTGTTTGGAATTGCATTGCCAGCAATTGGCTGCCGGTGTTTATCCTACGCCGCTGTATGAATCAGCTGCGTGCTTTTTGTTTTTCGCGCTGATATGGAGTATCCGCCGGAGGATTAAAATTCCAGGACTGATGTTTTACGTGTTCCTGATATTTAACGGAGCCGAAAGAGTGTTGATAGAGATGATTCGCATTACCGACAGGCACCGGGTTTTAGGCATCATTATTACCCAGGCGCAAATCATCGGTTTGTTATTTATTGCAGGCGGAATTACAGGAATTATTTATATAATTACAACACGGAACAAAGCCGTTATAAACTAAATTATTTAAGGAATCTCAACCGATTATGAAAAAGCTGACCGCTGTTTTATTATTAAGCATTGGCGTGGGTGCCATGGCCCAAACTCATGCACCTGCCGATTTAACTACGCTTAAATACACAGTAGAGGAGGCCCCGGAATGGACAGCACTACTGAAACGCGATAACGGTTGGTTTGGGGCAGATGGTATTTATACGATCCCGCTAAACGGGGTAGAGAATAAGCAAGCTAAGGCATCAGACAAGGTTCTTTTTTTGTTTAGCGATACCATGATCGGGCAAATTCGCGATAATACCTTGGTGCCGGGTTATAAGATGATCCACAATTCGGTAGCGGTGTTAAACGGAAATACACCCGATAGTAAAATAAACTTTTACTGGGATAAAGATAAAGATGGCCATGCCGAATCATTGTTTATTCCCAATACACCTAAAACCGAAAAGAAAGATTACTACTGGTTAGGTGATGGTTTCGTAAATCAGGAACTTAAAAATACTTACATATTTGGCTACCGGGTACGCAACGTTGCTGGTGGCCCGTTTGGGTTTAAAGAGGTTGGAAATACGCTGATCAAATTATCGCCCAAAAGCACCCCTCCGTATAAAGATCAGGAGCAGATCGATTCGCCCTTGTATATAGAGCACAATCAAAGTGATATAGGCTCTTTTGGTGCAGGGATATATGTGAATACCAAAACAGCCGGCGCCCCCGCTCCTGATGGCTATATTTACGTTTACGGGGTTGATGATCGCGCCAAAAACCTGCTGGTTGCCCGTGTGCTGCCAAAGCAGTTTGAAAATTTTAGTCAATGGACTTTTTGGGATGGCAGCAGTTGGAGTAGCGAAATGGGCAAAGCCCAGAAAGTGGCCGACTGGGTATCGAACGAGTTAAGCGTTAGCCCCTTGCCCGATGGTCGGTATGTGCTCATTTTTCAAGTGGGAGGAATGAGCAAGGATATTGGTATGCGTATAGGTAAAACCCCTTATGGCCCCTTTGGGCCGACTATTAAGATTTGGGATTGTGGGAAAGACCTGGCTAAGAAAACTTACCTTGTTTACAATGCAAAAGGTCACCCCAGCTTATCAAAACCCGGCGAACTGCTGATATCGTACAACATCAATTCGGCTGAATTTGATAAGGATTTGAACCTTGATCCGCAATTGTACCGTCCACGATTTATCCGCTTAAAATTTCAATAGACAATATGATCCCCTCTTTATAGATCGGTCTATTGCTAAATTGTTTTATTGTTACAGAACCAATATTTATCTCAAATGAAGAAAATTACTTTCTTAATTGCCATCAGTGCAATCGGCTTATTCGCATTTAAATTAATCAAGCCAACCCGCATTATTTTCTTTGGCGATTCTATCACCCAGGCCGCCGTTCAGCCTAAAGGTTTTATTAGTTTGTTGAACGATGATTTGAAAGCAAAAAATCAAACCGACCAGTACGAACTGATTGGTGCCGGCATAGGCGGTAACAAGGTGTACGATTTATATTTACGCCTGGAAGATGATGTGTTAAACAAGAACCCCGATGAGGTGGTGATTTGGGTAGGGGTGAATGATGTTTGGCATAAACGTCTTTCGTTAACCGGTACCGATCCTGATAAGTTTCAGGCTTTCTACACGGCGTTGATCAAAAAAATGCAGGCCAAAAACATCAAGGTTATTTTGGTAACGCCGGCAAGTATTGGCGAGAAAACCGATTATACCAACGATATGGACGGTGATCTTAATAAATACAGCCAGTTTATTCGCGACTTGGCCGCCAAATACAATTGCAAACTGCTGGATTTGCGTAAGATTTGCCATGAATATAACCTGGCAAATAATTCAAAAAATCAGGAAAAAGGTATCCTGACAGCCGACGGTGTACACCTGAACGAGACCGGTAATAAGCTGGTAGCCGATGAATTAGGTAAAATAATTTACGCTAAGTAATCCGTTCGCAATGATTAAGAAACTGTTCGGCACTGCTTTTCTCTCGTTATTATTTGCAGCCAACCTGTTTGCGCAGGAACTGCCTGCATGGGCATTAGGGCCGTTTGTGCGACCGGCAAATGTTAACCCGATTATTAAACCGGATACAACATCGACCTTCCTTGACCCGATGAGTGGTACACAATTAAAATGGGAAGCAAATGATACTTTTAATCCCGCTGCTGCGGTTAAAGGTGGTAAAATTTATGTGCTGTATCGTTCAGAGGATCGTTCGGGCGTAGGGATTGGGCATCGTACATCGCGACTGGGCTTGGCCGAAAGCACAGACGGTGTTACGGTAAAGCGTTCGCCTAAACCGGTATTGTTTCCTGCCGATGACGCGCAAAAAGAATTTGAATGGACTGGCGGGTGTGAAGATCCGCGTGTGGCCGTTACAGAAGATGGTACTTATGTAATTTTATATACCGCATGGAATACCAAGGTGCCGCGTTTATCAGCCGCCACCTCTAAAGATCTCATTACCTGGAAAAAGAACGGTCCGGCTTTTAAACAGGCTTACGATGGTAGGTTTTTTAATATCGCCAGTAAATCGGCGTCTATCATTACCAAAATTGTTAAAGGTAAGCAGGTAGTAGCCAAAATAAACGGCAAGTATATGATGTACTGGGGCGAAAACCACGTGTACGCCGCCACATCAACCGATTTGGTGAACTGGGAGCCGTTAGTTAACGAGGACGGTAAACTGAAAGTGCTTTTCTCGCCCCGCAAGGGATTTTTCGATAGTGATCTTACCGAGTGCGGCCCACCTGCAGTGATGACGGACAAAGGCATTGTATTGGTTTATAACGGTAAAAATAACGCCCGCAGCGGTGATAAAAATTATACCGGCAACGCTTATTGTGCTGGCCAGGCTTTGTTCAGTTTAGATGATCCTACAAAGCTAATTACCCGCTTAGATAAACCTTTTTTTGTCCCCGAAGCTGATTTTGAAAAAAGCGGCCAATACCCTGCCGGTACCGTTTTTACCGAAGGGCTGGTATGGTTTAAACAAAAATGGTTTTTATACTACGGCTGCGCCGATTCGCGAGTGGCGGTAGCTATTTATGAGCCGAAGGGGAAAAAGTAATCGGGATGAGATAGTAACCATACGGCTGATTTAAACACGATGCTTCGTTATAATGGATATAAGAATTGGTAGCTGTGAGATATTTCGATACTTTTAAACCACCAATAACTATCTAAAAGCTAAGTGAGCCACAAACCAAAATTTACCGAGAAGAAATATATCCTGATTCTTTGCTTTGTAACCTCGCTGTTCCTGCTTTGGGGTGTGGCCATTACCATGGGCGATGTTTTGAACAAGCATTTTCAAAACGTGCTGCATATCAGTAAAGCAGCTTCAGGGTATGTGCAGTTTTCTATTTTTGGGGCCTATGCGGTAATGGGCATCCCGGCCGGTTTGTTTATGAAACAATACGGTTATAAGCGCGGTGTGCAATTAGGGTTATCGCTATATGCCATCGGCGCGTTCTTGTTTGTGCCCGCCGCCGAAGCGGAATCTTTTAATTTTTTCAGGATAGCTTTATTCATACTGGCCTGCGGACTGGCAACTTTAGAAGCCGTTGCACATCCCTTTGTAGCTTCGCTCGGTCCACAGGAAACCAGCGACCAGCGCATCAACTTTGCACAATCGTTTAACGGGGTAGGTGGTATTATCGGTCCTGTAATTGGCAGTTATTTTGTGTTACGCGCGGGGCAGGAGCATTCAAATGACCTGGTCTCGGTGAAATATTTGTATGTAATTATCGGTTTGGTAATTACCGCTATCGGTATTGCTTTTTCGTTTGTTAAAGTGCCGCAATTGCATAATCCGCATGCCGTAGCAACAGATACTTATGCCACAGGCGGCGAATTGGTAGCCGAGAAGAAACTTTTTCAGTATAAGCATTTCTTATTTGCTGTGATAGCGCAGTTTTTTAATGTGGCCGCGCAAGGCGGTACCTGGGCTTACTTTATCAATTACGGTCACGAAGTAATGAAACTAAGCGACGAAACTGCAGGCTATTATTTCTCGCTCAGCATTGGCATGATGGTGGTTGGCAGGTTTATCGGCACTTTTTTAATGAGCTATATCGCGCCAAGCAAATTGCTTTCAATCTTTGCTCTCGGAAATATCCTGATGTGTATTATCGTAGCTCAGGGAACGGGCACGGTGTCGTTTATAGCCTTGCTGATGATCAATTTCTTTTTCAGCATCATGTTTCCTACTATTTTTAGCCTGGGCTTAAAAAACTTGGGAAAATATACCGAGCAAGGCGCATCGTACATTGTGATGGGAGTAGCCGGCGGCGCTGTGTTTCCGCCGTTAATGGGTATGATTGCTAACAAAAATGTCGCGACCGCTTATTATTTGCCCATTATATGTTACGCGGTGATATTTGCGTTTGGCTATTACGTAACGCAGGCAAAAAAATCCGTCAAAACGGTTGAATAGGCCACTTATAATTTATTATTTAAGTATAATTACAACGTGAAGAAAAGATTATCAATTGTAGATATTGCCAACTCTCTTAACATATCGAAAACATCGGTATCGTTTATCCTGAATGGCCGTGCCGAAGAGAAACGCATCAGCGAAGAACTGGTGGCCCGGGTAAACAAATTTGTAGAGGAGGTAGGCTATAAACCCAACTCACTGGCCAAAAGCCTGCGTACCGGTAAATCTAACATTATTGGTTTGATGGTGGAGGATATCTCTAACCCGTTCTTCGCCAGTATTGCCCGTTTAATTGAAGATCGTGCTTATAAAAACGGATATAAAATTATTTATTGCAGTACCGATAACGATACCGGCAAAACCCAGGATCTGATCCAGATGTTTCAGGACAGGCACGTAGATGGGTACATTATCGCACCGCCAGAAGGTATCGAAGAAAATATCTCCGGTTTACTGAAATCAAACTTACCCGTTGTGCTTTTTGACAGGTATTTGCCGAAAGTAGCTACCGATTATGTGGTGGTTGATAATAAGGCCAGCACTTACAAAGCCACTCAGTTGTTAATTGAGCAGGGTTTTAAAAATATCGCCTTCATTACCTTCTCATCTGAACAAAGCCAGATGCTTGACCGGATGGCAGGCTACGAGCAAGCTGTTAAAGAAGCTAAACTGAAACCTCAGATTAAGGAGGTAAAATTTCAACAGGATTCGGATTTGATCATCGAGCCTGTTAACGAATACCTTCAAGCCAATCGCCATCTGGATGCTATACTTTTCGGTACCAACCATATCGGCGTTTGCGGATTAAAGGTCATCACCCGTATGGGATTAAAAGTACCTGATGATTTGGCGATTATCTCTTTTGATGATTACGATGTGTTTGAACTTTACTCACCATCTATCACTGCCATTGCTCAACCAGCCGAAGAAATTGCAGATAAGGTAATCACCTTGCTGCTGAATAAGTTAAACGGTAAAATGGGGATAATGGACAAGCAGGAAATTACGGTGCATACTACGATGAACGTACGTGATTCTTCGTCGCCGAGAAAATAATTGCAACGTTGCTCGTGATTATTCGTAGATCGAAGCGCCGATTAGAATATCAGCAAAAACGCGCCAGGAAGCAGTGTCAGCATTGATAGGCTGCTTGGTATTGTCGTAATAGCCCTGAACATCTTCTGAGTATCTTGCCATCGCTGATAAGAAATCAGTCAGGTTAATATTTTGCCAATTTTTAGGGTTTCTGTCCAAATCTGCTTTTAGTTCTTCAATAAAGCGGACAAAACTTTCCCGGCTGTTTACCTCGCTTGTTTCCATAAGCTTTTATCTTTCTGACTTCCCGTCTTTCCGACTTCCGGACTTCCCTAATAATTAATCACCTGCTCTTCCAATTGTGCAGGGGTATCGCGCCAAACGTATTTTTGAGTGCGAAGTTGCGGTTCAAAACCGGCTTCTTTAATAGCGTTTTGGATACCTTGCGCGGTAAACCTGTGTGGTGCACCGGCTGCTGATACAACGTTTTCTTCAATCATGATTGACCCGAAATCGTTAGCACCGGCATGCAGGCACATTTGGGCTACCTGTTTACCTACCGTTAACCACGATGCCTGGATGTTTTTGATATTTGGCAGCATAATGCGGCTTAGAGCTATCATGCGGATGTATTCATCGCCGGTTACATTGTTAGTGATGCCGCGCACCTTGCGTAATAATGTTCCATCATCCTGGAAAGGCCATGGAATAAAGGCGATGAAGCCGTAATGCCCTTCCGGTTTCTCTGATTGTACTTCGCGAATCCAAACCAAATGTTCAAAACGTTCTTCAATCGTCTCCACGTGACCGAACATCATGGTAGCAGATGATGGCAAATTCAATTGATGGGCCGCACGCATTACATCCAACCATTCTTTACCGCCGCATTTACCTTTTGAGATCAGGCGACGAACACGGTCGTTCAAAATCTCTGCACCTGCGCCGGGAAGAGAATCCAAACCGGATTCCTTCATCGCTTTCAGTACATCGTAATGGCTCATGCCTTCTAACTTAGCAACGTGGGCTATTTCGGGCGGGCCTAAGGAGTGTAGTTTAAGCGTTGGATATAACTCTTTCAGTTCTTTAAACAGATCGGTATAAAATTTCAAACCCAGATCGGGGTGGTGGCCGCCTTGTAGTAAAAGCTGATCTCCACCGAAACGGAAAGTTTCTTCGATCTTCTTTTTATAGGTTTCGATATCAGTAATATAACTATCCTCGTGACCGGGGCGGCGGAAGAAATTACAGAACTTGCAGTTAGCAATGCAAACATTGGTGGTATTCACATTACGGTCTATCTGCCAGGTAACTTTACCATGTGGTACCTGTATTTTGCGCAACTCGTTAGCTACGTAAATCAACTCGGGGGTTGATGCATTATGATAAAGGTAAACGCCTTCTTCCTGACTTAAAAAATCAAAATTTAAAGCGCGTTGCAATAGATCTGCCGTGTTCATAACGCAAAAATACGTACTATTTAAATGCGACGGATGCGATTGTTAAATAATTGACAATTATGTGTCGGCATATTAAGTTTTTGTGATGATTAAACCCTATGCTCAAACAGTCGGTTTAAAGCTTAAAATACTTTAACTACCACTATGAAAAACCTTTTTATATCTTGCCTGCTGATGCTCACGCTTACATCGTGCAGTAAATACCAAATTAGTATACTAAGCAGCACTAATACCCAAAAGGATGCTGAGACAGGTCGCTTCGTTACCGAAAATGATAGCGTGAAGATCACCTATAGTTTCTTCGGCCAAAATGCACCTATCAATCTTGACGTGTACAATAAGCTAAATAAACCATTGTACATCGATTGGCAGCGATCGGCTTTTATTACCGGCGACAAGGCAGTGAGCTATGCTAATGATCAGATACATATTACGGGCGAGGTTTCAGGCAGTAGCATCGGCAATTCAACTGTGCAAATTAGCCAGGGTAATATCGATGCAACTGCCGCACTGCCCAAAAGCAAAACCTTTATACCGCCCCATACCCGTGTAAGTAATACCTTATTGCAGGTTAGCGATGAGCAGTACGTTGATTTGCCGAAAAGTACTTTCAAAAAACAGGAGATCAATAGCGAGAGTATTTCAGGTACCAGCGAAGTACAAATAGGTGAGTTTACAGGTGATAAATCCCCCTTGAGTTTTAAAAGCTATTTAACGTTATATACATTGGATGACAGCAGGCAAAAGGATCTGATCTATCAGCATAATTTCTTTGTATCGAAAGTGATCAAGACCGGCGAAAATCCGCAAATTTTTGAGTTTTATCAAAACCAACGCGGAGATTTCTTTTACACTCAAAAAGCCACTGGGTTTGGCAAAGCGGCAACAGGCGTCGCCATAGCTGCAATGGCAGCAGGTGTCGCATCAATTACTGGGAATCAGACAGGTAAATAGAACAGATCAATATGGCCATGAACTACTTATGATGAAATCCAAACGATACTCCCGCGGCTACGCCTACGGTAAAATAAGCATAGCTGTTTTGCAAGAAGATGTTATAATCATCCTGCCCGCGGTAACCGCCACCGGCCATTAAGGCTACATTCTGCATAAAAGGGAATTGGTAGAAGTAAAGGGCGCTAATATTTAAACGCTTATTTACCTGCCCAATGTTATAGGTGCTGTACTTATCCATAATATAACTGAACTCAATTTGCAGGCGCATCCAGTTGTTAAATGTCCGGTTTTCGGGGTTAATAGCATCTGTCCGGGCTTTAGCCAAATTGTACATCAGGCTTCCGTTTACCCGCACAAAACCGTACTGATCTTTCAACGCTTCCGAATAACCGGTACCGAATAAGGCCGAATGCAGTTCCAGTCCCAATGTTTCATAACGATTGCTGATGGTGTTTTGCCGGTCTACGCGTTTGCCGTGGGTATAGGCCAGCGTATAAAAATTGGTAGTGAATTTGCCGCTATCGGTATTAAAAGTTCCATTGGGATTAAGCGTTGGTCCGCGCACGCCGTTTGAATGGTGGGAATAGGAAAGAGCAAGGAAGGAGGGCCTATATCCATCGCGGTTAAGCCGGTAATATAAAGTACCGCCCGGCATATAACTTGGCGATTTTACCGGGGCGCCCGGTGTATTTAACAATCGAAGTTTCACCCGCGGGTTGAAGATAAACGCGAAACGCGAACGTGGGGTAGCAAACAGTACGAAGTTGCCGGTTAGGTCGGCCACCAATTGGGTGGGAATAGGCTGACCGTATTCGTTACCGAAAGTAGAGATCCGGGCGTTTTGCAGGTAGATGTTATCAAAATTTTGATTGGTAATGCGGGTAGCTTTTGTTTGGTCGGTTACCGTATCGGTATGTACACCTGTAGTTGGCGGATCAATTTGGGCTTTAGATAGCGCAGGAATACAGAGGGCTATTATGAATAATAAAAGAAACAGCGTTAAACTTTTAACAGAACTATGGGGCATGGCTGAAAGGATATGAAGATATACGTTTGAACAGTTAAAATGGTTTAAAATAATTTGTAGGTGAGGCTAAGGGCAATAAATGGGCAAAACCATTAACTTTGAGCCATGCTTAAAGCCATTGCCATCCATAAATCGTACGGGAGTTTACACATTTTAAAAGGGGTAGACCTTACTGTGAAAAAGGGCGAGATTGTGGCGATAGTAGGGGCATCCGGTGCAGGCAAAAGTTCGTTGTTGAATATCCTGAGCACGCTGGACAGGCCCGATGCCGGTCAACTGTTTTTTGAAGATTATGAGCTGAATAAGTTAAATTCAACACAGCTAAGCGATTTCCGTAATCGTAAAATTGGATTCATATTCCAGTTTCACCACTTGCTGGCTGAGTTTAATGCGCTGGAAAATATCTGTATCCCTGCATTTATAGCGGGCACTGCAAAAGCGGCAGCTGAAAAACGAGCGATGGAGTTGTTGGATATGCTCGGGCTCGCTGATCGGGCAACTCACAAACCCAATCAACTATCAGGCGGCGAGCAGCAGCGGGTAGCTGTAGCCAGGGCGTTAGTTAATAAACCGGATATGATCTTCGCCGATGAACCTTCGGGCAATTTGGATTCGGCTAACGCACGAGACTTGCACGAGTTATTTATTAAACTTCGCAAAGAGTTTAACCAAACCTTTGTGATTGTGACGCATAACGAGGATCTCTCCAACCTGTCGGACCGGAAAGTGATAATGAAAGATGGTTTAATTACAGCATAAACAGCATTGAAAATATTAATAACCGGCGCGGCATCTCCCGAAGCTTATCAGCTTAAAAATAAATTAAATCAACCCGATATTATATTGGGCGACCATGCGGAACTACCTGCGTTGATGGTAAAAAATGGCAGCATGATTGTATTGCCAAATCCGGCAGATGCATCGTATGCGCATAAGATGCTGACGCTTTGCCTGGACATGGAAATAGAACAAGTGTATGCTTTGCAAGCTTCGGAATTTGATTTGCTAAACGAATCTGCTCTTTTATTCAGCGAATACGGAATAACCATTTTACCGGCTCAGTCATGAAATACAGCGACATAGACAGCCGCAAGCAAGCCTTTATTTTTGAACTGGATAATGTGCTTTATCCCGAAAAAGATTACCTGTACCAGGTTTACTACCTGTTTGCCGGTTTTTTAGAGTATACCGAATTGCTGGACGCCAAGGTGTTAGTGAACCTGATGGTAAAAATCTTTGAAGAAGAGGGTGCCGATGCCGTATTTAACAAAGTGCAGGAAAAGTTTAAGCTGGACGAAAAATATCGTTTCAATTTTGAGCATCTGCACAAAAATGCTCAATTGCCGCTAAAACTATTGTTGTTTGAGAACATTCTAAAGCTGATGCAAGAGATAGTGGTGGATCGTAAAAAGATCTTCATTATTACCAACGGTAATCCTGAGCAGCAGTTAAATAAATTAAAACAGGTAGAATGGCACGGACTGGAGCAATATTTAGTATGTTATTTTGCTGATGAAGTAGCGCCGAAACCTGAGCCGGATATCGTTTATCAGCTCATAAATGAACACAGCCTGCAACGCCGCGAAATGTTGATGATAGGTGCCAATGATGCTGACGTACAATGTGCCCAGGCTTGCGGTATTGATTTTCTTTATACCGACGATCTGTTAAGTTAATCACACAACAAACCCGTTGATTATCACGTTAAACATACTTAGATTTAGAATTTCGTATCGATAATTATTTTACCCCTTATCAAACCATAGTTTATGAAGAGAAACTTTTACTTTTTAATCCTTATAGTGGCTGTTGCAGCGGGTGCCTGCAAAAAAAAGCATAGCGAAGATGCTCCTGTAGTTACAGGGCCTGATGCGCCGGGATCTACCCTGGATAAGATTAAAGACTCGGTGTTTTTATACGCCAAAGAAACTTATTATTGGAACGATGGCTTGCCGGATTATGCGTCGTTTATGCCGCGCAATATTTCGGGAAACACAGACTTGACTGCTTTGAGTAATGAGGTTGACGTTTTATCGCAATACAAAATTAACCCGGCTACGGGCCTCGCTTACGAGTACTATCAACCAGCACCCGGCGAAGCTAAATATTCATTTATAGATAATGGCCAAACCAGCACTACGCTTGGCGGCAGTAAAGCCGATTTTGGTTTTGCAATTACCGCTTTAAGCAATGCCGATTTCAGGGTGCGTTATGTATACCCGGTATCGCCTGCGGCGAATGCTAACGTTCACCGTGGCGAACAAATTGTTACTGTTAACGGTCGTAGTAACCTGGATTTAAATGTCACTGCCGATTATAATTTTTTAGTTAGCGCGTTAGGCACCAGTCCGTTGATCATGACTTTGAAAAAAGCAGATAACACTACTTATAGCGTTACTTTAAATTCTGCGGCGTATACCGCTAATCCGGTACTTACTTATAAGGTATTCGATCAGGGGAGCGGCAAAAAGGTAGGGTATTTTGTGTTTAACACTTTTACCTCAATGACCAACGCTCAACCTAAAATTGATGAGGCTTTCAATTATTTTACTACCAATAACATTACAGACCTGGTTGTAGATTTACGCTACAATGGTGGTGGTTATATCGAGACAGCTGAGTATTTGTCTAACCTAATCGTTCCATCGGCAAAGAATAATACCTTGATGTATAATACCTATTTCAACAGCATCCTTACCAGCGGGCAGGCGCAATTGTTAAAAAACCAGGTTTATCGCAGCTCAAATGGTACGCTTTATAACTATGCCCAAATTGATTACACGGTAGCATCAAACGCGGTTAATTTCTCAAAAAAAGGTACACTTAATTTAAACAGGGTGTTTTTTATTGTGAGCGGCTCAACAGCATCGGCAAGCGAATTAACTATAAACAATCTGCGTTCGCAAATGGATGTGAAGTTGATCGGTCGTACTACCTATGGTAAACCGGTTGGTTTCTTTGCAATCAATATCAATAAATACCAACTGTATATGCCTGAGTTTGAAACAAAAAATTCTGCAAACCAAGGTGGCTATTACACCGGCATGCAACCCGGAAGTACCAATTATCCCGGTATCAGCGATGCAGATGATCTGACCCACGATTTTGGTGATCCAAACGAAAATTTATTGAAACATGCTTTAAATTACGTAACCAACGGCGCTTATGGCGTTAATTTACGGATACAGGGTATTGCTGAAGGTGGCCAACCGCTAAACCGTAATGTCGGGCCCGAAGGTTTCAGCGGGATGATTATGGATCGGGATTTGAAGATAAAAAAATAAACAAAAAAGCTTTGATTTGCTTTACGGGCTAAAGATCAACATCTTTAGCCCGTTGTTTTTAAAAAAGAAATTTTTATAAATCAGCACTATTTTAAAAGTTACAACGTATATAGAGTTGTAAGCCCCGATTAAAATGAAAAAAATATATTTTTTAGCAAGTATTTTAATAATTACACTTGCCGCCTGCAGTAAAAAAACAGAGACCGCGCCCGATACAGATCCGGTTACGCACATTATAGGGAATGTTAGTCAGTTAAGAGATTCGGTTTTCCTGTACGCTAAAGAAGATTATTATTGGGCAGACGGTTTGCCCGACTATACGACATTTAATCCGCAATCATTTACAGGTACAGATGACTTAACCGTTTTGCAGGGCGAGATTAATAAACTATCGCAATACAAAATTAACCCGGAAACCAATAAACCGTACGAGTATTATACACCATCGCCCGGCGAGGCTAAATATTCGTTTATTGATGATGGTACGGCATCGGCCCGCTTAAATGCTGTAACAGGCGACTTTGGTTTCGCGCCGCTTTATATTGCCACTAACGATTTAAGAATAAAATACGTTAACGTAGGTTCACCGGCTGATTTGGCAGGAGTAAAACGCGGTTACCAGATCACCAGTATAAACGGTCGTACTGCCATTACTTACGATGGTTCAAGCGGATCGAACGTGAACTTTGTTATTAATGCATATAGCCAGTCAAGCACCATCACTATGGTACTGAAAAAGCCCGATGGTACAAGCATGACTGTAAATCTTAACACAGCATCGTACAAAATTAATCCTATCATCACTTACAAAACCTTTAACCAGGGCAATGGCAAAGTGGTAGGCTATGTAGTGTTTAATAGCTTTGTAAGTCTATCGAGTACGCAAAGTGCTTTAAATGATGTTTTTAGCTCGTTTGTAACCGCCGGGGTAACCGATTTGGTGGTTGATTTGCGCTATAATGGCGGCGGTTATGTAGAAACTGCAGAGTATCTGAGCAACCTGATTGCGCCGTCATCTGCCAATGGATCAACCATGTATAGTGTTTATTATAACCCAACACTAACCTCAAATAGTTCAGTCTTGCTTAAAAACCAGGTGCGTAGGGATCAAAATAATCAGCTGTATAACTATTCACAAATAGATTATTCGGTATCTGCCAATACGCACAAATTCTCTAAAAAAGGCGCTTTGAATGTTAGCAGGGTGTTTTTTATCGTAAGCGGTTCAACAGCATCGGCCAGCGAGCTTACTATCAATAACGTGCGCCCTTACATGAATGTGCAGTTGATTGGCAGCACAACTTACGGCAAACCCGTAGGCTTTTTTGATATCAGCATTGGTAAGTACAAAATGTATATCCCTGAGTTTGAAACCAAAAATGCACAAGGGCAGGGTGGGTACTATTCCGGCATGTCTCCCGCAACATCAACTTATCCCGGCAAATCAGCCAACGATGACGCGACCAAAGAATTTGGCGACCCCACCGAAGGTTTGCTGGCGCAGGCTATTAACTACATTAATAAAGGCGTTTATATCACCAGTACTGGCTTGCAGGTACAAAGTGAAGAAAGTTCGGCCAATCAATTAACCACAGATCAGCAAAACGCGTTCACTCAGCAAACTGCGAAAAAGCATTTCAACGGTATGGTAATGAGCAACTATGTATTGAAACCGTAACCGGATAATTTATCGATATTCGTGCCCCGGTTACCGGGGCTTTTTTGTGTCCGGTAAATTGTGCGATATTACGTTGGTGTAACAGATTATATTACATTTGTCACTCTAAATTATGCTGATGAAAAGATTTCCTTTCCTGGTTTTTATTCTGGTTATTATCGTTTGTGGTTGCCAAACTCAGGCCAATCAGCATAAGGCTGAAAAGTTGGTCATCGATTATCTGAAAAAGACACCCGGTGCCGCCGAATCGTACAAGGGAATGGGTTTTGATAGTCTCCGCGAACAGCACGATCAGTTTATCACAGCCGAGCCCGAAGGGCGCCATTTGGATAGTATTTCTTCAGCGTTTGGCGATAGCTCGATGGCCTATAAAAAAAGATCAGACGAAGCCCTAATGGCTAAAGTGCAGGATATGGCCAAAGCCAAGCTATATCTTAAAATGGATTCAACTTTTGCCGCAAAAAGTGATAGCATTTCAAAAATTATTCAGCAAAAAAGCAAGGGTTACGCCGGCAAGGGAACGCGTTTTGTGATTAATCATACCTATAAAATCAATAATAACCTTGGAAAGTTAACGCAGCGCACAACTACGTTTTGGTTTGACAAAGACCTGACTAAGATTGAGCATACGCAGGAGGCGAATTAGCTTTTTAGACTTGGTCATAGTACATGGATTATAGCAAATCATACAATTTTCTTAGAGTGAACCATGACCTATTAACCACGAGCAAATCAAAACAAATTACATTACCACTATAAATCGCTATTAATAAATAGCTGATAAATCCGTTAAAAATTTACATTTTTGCCAAAATTTTATAGCAAATGCAAACCTACCAGGAGTTTCTTGATCTGAGCGTTGGCTTTCCGCAGGATGGCTTTGAGATCATTGACGATGAATTATATTTCCACGATCTGAATCTGATGGAAATGATAGAAACCTACGGCACGCCGTTGCGTTTCACTTATTTGCCCATGGTGACTAAAAAGATACAGCAGGCTAAATTGTTGTTTCAGCAGGCTATCATCAAAAATAACTACCGGGGTACATATAAATATTGCTACTGCACTAAAAGTTCGCACTTTAAGCACATTGTTGAAGAGGCGCTGAAAAACGAGATTCACCTGGAAACATCATCAGCATTTGATATGCCGATGATTGACGCGTTGGAGAAAAAAGGTGCGCTGACTAAAGACATTACCGTAATTTGTAATGGTTTTAAAACCTTCCAGTACAAAACATATATCATTGATATGTTGCACGATGGTTTTAAAAACATCATCCCCGTGCTGGATAACAAAGAGGAATTTAACCTTTACGATGATGAGATTGAGCTATCTACCCCATGTAATCTGGGGATCCGCATAGCATCTGAAGAGCAGCCAAACTCGCAGTTCTATACCTCGCGTTTAGGTATCCGTATGGAAGATGTGATTGATTTTTATCACAACAAAATTGAGGATAACCCTAACTTCCAGGTAAAACTGTTGCACTTCTTTATTAACTCCGGTATTTCGGATACACCATATTATTGGAACGAGTTAGAGAAATATGTAACGCTATATTGCAAGTTTAAAAAGGTGAACCCAGCGCTTGATACTCTTGATATTGGCGGCGGTATGCCGTTTAAAGATTCGCTGGTGTTTGATTTCGATTACGAGTATATGATCAGCGAGATTGTGAGCCGTATTAAAGAGATTTGCGCCGAGCACGATACCATGGAGCCGGATATTATCACCGAATTTGGTAAATACACTGTGGCCGAAGCGTCGGGTATATTATATAAGGTTATCGGTCGCAAGCAACAGAATGATCGCGAACGCTGGCTGATGCTGGATGGTTCTTTCATTACCAACCTTCCTGATGTTTGGGCTTTAAATCAAAAATATATCCTGTTACCGGTTAATAACTGGGATAGCGAGTACGAGCGCGTAAACTTGGGCGGTATCACCTGCGATGGCCAGGATTACTACAATCAGGAAGCGCACATGAACAGCGTATTTATGCCTAAAACGCGTAAGGTGCAATACCTGGGCTTCTTTAATACCGGCGCTTATCAGGAAGTATTAAGCGGTTACGGCGGTATACACCATTGCCTGTTGCCATCGCCTAAGCACGTAATTATTCGTCGCAATCGCGATGAGACTTTCAACTTTGAGGTATTTGGCGAGGAGCAAAACAGTAAACAGGTATTGAAAATCCTGGGTTATACTACCTAAGGTGAATGGCTAAAGATAAAATCTTAAAGGTGTTTGGTGTTTCCATACACCTTTTTTGTTTAATGATGGAATTGTAATCGGTTTAAAATTCCTGCCCTGCAATTTATTGGCGGTTTCAGCGTATTAATGTTCAGTAAAATGAATCGCCTAATCACGCTTACCTTTCAATATTACCGGCTTTTGCTGTTCAATAATATCATTTTTAGTTTAATGATAGGGACGCTGCTGATTATGTTTGCCGGTAATTATATTATCGTGCTGCTCATCCTTACAAAGCTTATTGCCTATTTCTCGGCCAAGGGTCATCATTATTACATGCATGCCGATAGTTTCTACTATTACCGCAACGCAGGCATAAGTATCAGGCGTTTATACACTTACAGTTTGGTTATCGATCTTGCTTTTTTAGCCGTTATCATTATATCCTATAAATTTATTGCCGCATGCCTGCACTTACATTAAAAGTTGATAGTGTGCAACTCTCTTTCGGCGACCGGAAGATATTGCAGGATGTTTATTTAAGCTGTAAGCAAGGCGAGATTGTAGGCTTACTGGGCCGTAACGGCTGTGGCAAATCGTCTTTACTGAAAATTATTTTTGGGACTTTAAAGCCCTCGTACAAATACATAAGTATCGATGATGTATATATTCATAAAGGTTTTCACAACACCCGGATAGCTTATCTGCCACAGCATAATTATCTGCCGAAAGGCATGCGTGTTTCACAACTGGCTAAAATGCTGGTGAGCGAAGCTGAATGGGATAGATTTTCGGCTCAACCAGCCTATCTCGAACACGGTCAAAAGCAAACTGATCAACTATCGGGCGGCGAATTGCGGCAGTTGGAGATGCTAATGATCTTACACAGTCGTGCTGATTTTATCCTGCTTGATGAACCATTTACGCACATCTCGCCGGTACAGTCTGACGGTTTTAAGCAGCAACTCCGCGAAGCGGCTAAGACCAAAGGCATCATCCTTACTGATCATCAATATCAAAATATTCTGGATGTAAGCGATCGTATTATCTTAATCAGCGAAGGCCGAACTAAGCCAATCACCGATAATGAGGAATTGGTTAGCTACGGCTACTTGAATCGTATTAATTAAGTTATTTGACATTTGTACTGTAACTATTCGTTGCAAAGCGCTGTCTTAATAAACAAATACTCAACCACCGGAAAATGCGCAAGCTGTACCTATACCTATTCCTGTTCTGCTTTTTGGGGCTAACCCAAATGGCGCAGGCTGCGCATCCCAAGCCTATTCCGCATATTGTTTTTAGGCATAGCATTATACTTCCCGATCCTGAGCCTTACGGCGAATTTAGCACACTGATTGTTCCCTTTAAAAAAGTAGGGAAACTGATTGTAATAGAGGCGCAGATAGATTCAACCTATGGCAATTTTATTTTAGATACTGGTGCACCTTACGTGGTGCTGAATAAAACCTACTTCCGCGATGCACCGCATGTCGGCGGAGATATGGACGCTACCGGCGTAAACGGAGCAGCAAATGGCTCTTTTAAAACAACCATTAAACACCTCAATATTTTTGAGCTGAACTACGACAGATTAACGGCCGATGTGTGCGATCTGTCACGGATTGAAAACGGCCGGAATATCAAGATCTTGGGCTTATTGGGTACCAGATTGTTTACCAAGTTTGCCATTACGGTGGATGTGAACCAAAGTGTGTTATACATTCATAAACTGGATGATAAGGGAAATATCCCTGTAGCAGAGCGGCTTTTTGCACAAGCTGACGTTACCACACCTTTCCGCTTATTGAATAATGTAATATACCTTAAAGCCGCCGCAAATAATGAAAGCCTTTGGTTTGCGTTTGATACAGGGGCCGAAAGTAATTTGATAGACTATAACCGCAACAAAAAGCTGGTCCGCGGGATGCAGGTATTAAGCCGCGCCACGCTAACCGGTGTAGGCGGTGCCAAATTTGACGTGCTTACCGCCGAGTTTGGTACACTGACTATCGGGAATCATAATTTTCTGAAAAACAAGGCCGTAGTAACCGATTTGGACATGATGGGTTCGGCTTATGGGTATACAGTGGATGCGATGCTGGGGTACGATTTTTATTCGAGAGGGATATTTACGATCAATTTCGTTAAAAAGGAGTTTGAAATGTACATTTACAACCGGGATAACTTATAATGAGGGGGATAAAACAACATATCGTTCTGTTTTTGCTGTTGATGTGCATTTTTAAAAATGCAGTATCGCAGAGCAAAAATAATATGATGTTGGCTAACGACCGGCTCATTTTACTGATCGATCTGCGGCCGACCAGGGCCCAGGTGGATAGCATCCTGAAGAAGGCGGGCATTACCAATGTTAAAGCCGAAGTGATTTTAAGTGGCGATTACACTGCGCTGAAAAAAGACGGCTGGAACATTACCAAATTGCCCGACAGCATGATGCAACTGGATATGTCACTGCGCTCGTTAAAAAACAATCCGCAACCGGCTCCCTTTTTTATTTTTAACGATCAAAAACTAAAGGAGAATAGACCCGGTTACCCGGTAGACGTAGCTTTCGGTTACAATAATTTTTCGCGTGTAACGGTGAGGGAAACAGCAACAGGCCTGACACGCTTTTTTGTTCCGGGTAATAACAAGGCACACAGGATTATACTATCAGGTAGTTTTAACGATTGGAGCACCGGTAGGTTCAGTATGACCCGCACCGACAGCGGGTGGATTAGCGACGTAAAACTGCAGCCGGGTATTTACGCTTATAAATTTATTATAGATGGCAACTGGACTGTTGATGTGAACAACAAAATTCAACAGGATGATGGCGCGGGTAATACCAATTCTATTTACTACCGTTATAATTATACTTTTAAGCTACCGGGTTTTAATAGCGCTAAAAAGGTAAACGTAGCCGGTAATTTTAATAATTATAACGCCAACCAAATCGGTTTATATAAAACTGCTGACGGATGGGAGCGCCAGCTTTACCTGCACGATGGTATGCTTACCTACCGTTTTATGGTGGATGGGCAATGGGTGGCCGATCCCAAAAATCCTTCAGCCGATAAAAATGGGGCGGGAGCAAAGCAATCAGTGCTTAATCTGGGTGAAGCCGTTAATTTTAAATTGGACGGCTATCCACGCGCTAAACAGGTTTGCATAGCCGGTACTTTTAACAACTGGAAACCCAACGATATTTTTATGCAGAAAACAGCCAATGGCTGGGCTTTCTCCTATACGTTGGCTGCGGGCAACTATCAATATAAATTCATTGTCGATGGTAGATGGATCACCGATCCAGCTAATCAAAACAAGGCCAATTCAGACGGTGAGACCAATTCTTTTATCAGCGTAAAGCCTAATCATACTTTCACATTAAAAGGCTTTAGTCGGGCTAAAACGGTGCGTATAGCAGGTAACTTTAACGACTGGGCCGAAGATGGCTACACGCTATCACACAATGGCGATATCTGGAGCATCAGCCTGAAATTGAAGCCCGGTAAAGTATTGTACAAATTTATTGTAGATGGCCAGTGGGTGCTTGATAACACCAACAAACAATGGGAGCAAAACGAGTTTGATACAGGTAACTCAGTGGTGTGGATTGAAAATTAGTCCGAAAGTCGGGAAGTCCGAAAGATAGAAAAAGGGCTGAAAGAAAGGAAGTCAGAAAAGGCTTTAATCTATCATCCTTAAAAACTTAATTAGCTTTAATCTTCCGGACTTGCGGACTTTCCGTCTTCCGGACTTTCTTCCTAAATTAGCCTCATGACTATCCCTATGTACCAGGCTGATGCCTTTACCAATAAGTTATTTGGCGGGAATCCTGCTGCTGTTTGTCCGCTGCATGAATGGTTGCCCGATGAAGTGATGCAAAACATTGCCATTGAAAATAATTTAGCTGAGACTGCCTTCTTCATCAAAACCGAGAAAGGTTACAGCCTGCGCTGGTTCACCCCTGAGTATGAGATTGACTTGTGTGGCCATGCCACGCTTGCTTCTGCTCACATTATCTTTACGCAATTAGGCTATACAGAACCGGTTATCTACTTTGAAACTCAAAAGGCCGGTGAACTCGTTGTTACTAAGGATGGTGATAAATATACACTTGACTTTCCATCGCGACCACCTGAACCTGCCGAAATACCTGAAGGATTACTTACCGCATTAGGCATGGCTGCGCCAAAAGAGTTTTTAAAATCACGGGATTATGTACTCGTTTATGATACCGAAGATGAAATTTTGGCCTCCAAACCCGACTTTAACTTGCTGGCCAATTTTGATGTGGTAGGTGTGATCATTACATCGCCCGGCAAAGAGGTAGATTTTGTTTCCCGTTTCTTTGCGCCTGAGTGTGGCGTTCCTGAAGATCCGGTTACGGGCTCGGCACATTGCAATTTGATACCTTACTGGGCAGATAAATTGGGTAAGAATATTCTGCATGCCTATCAGCTTTCTGCCCGTAAAGGCGAACTTTGGTGCGAGTTAAAAGGCAATAGGGTATTAATGACTGGTGAGGCGGTTACCTTTTTTAAGGGAGAGATTTATATTTAAGTCCATGGTTGATAGACCATAGTCCATGGTAGCTGCCGGTTTACCCGGAAACTTATCTTCCATGGTCCAATCCTGCGTTTTTTCCACATTCGATGTTATTAACTCGCTTAAAACTCACTCTTCAAAATTTGTGGTTTAGATGTATCTTTCGGGTTCAATTTACTATGGTCTATGGACCATTGACCATGGACTGATTACATGAAGCTAACTAAGTTAGAGATAAAGGGTTTTAAGAGTTTCGGGGATAAGATCAACATCAATTTTGATGAGGGTGTTACGGCTGTTGTGGGCCCAAATGGCTGCGGTAAATCAAATGTGGTTGATTCTATCCGTTGGGTATTGGGCGAGCAGAGTACGCGTGCGCTACGGTCGGAGAAGATGGAGAACATCATCTTCAACGGTAACAAAAGCCGTAAACCAGCCAACCTGGCCGAGGTTTCCCTGACCTTCGATAATACCAAAAACATCCTGCCGACAGATTTCTCGCAGGTTACCATCACCCGTAAATTATACCGTACCGGCGAAAGTGAATATCGTTTAAATGATGTTCAATGCCGTTTAAAAGATATTACTGACTTGTTCCTCGATACAGGTATCGGCTCCGATTCGTACTCTATCATCGAGCTGAAGATGATCGATGAGATCATCACCAATAAAGAAAACTCGCGCCGGACACTGTTTGAAGAAGCATCTGGCATCTCAAAATATAAGCTTCGTAAAAAGCAAACCTTCAATAAGTTAAAGGAAACCGAAGCCGATTTAGAAAGGGTAGAGGATCTGTTATTTGAGATTGAAAAGAACCTCAAAACCTTAGAAAATCAAGCGAAAAAAACCGAACGGTATTATCGGCTTAAAGAGCAATACAAAACGCTGAGTATTATGCTGGCCTCGTTCCGTATTGTGATGTTTAGCGAATCGCTGGCCAATATCGAGGAACAGGAACAATTGCAAAAGGAAGGCAAGAGCGGCATCCTCACCATGATTGATAAAATGGAAGCCGACCTGCAAAAACAAAAGCTGGACAGCCTTACCCGCGAGAAAAACCTATCCACTCAGCAAAAAGCTACCAATGAGTTTGTGGCCAAAATCCGTGCTTACGAGAGCGAGAAAAAAATAAAAAACGAACAGCTGCGTAATCAACAGGATAAAGAAACGCGCTTAACTGACGAACTCGAAAAAGATCGCAACCAGATAAACCACGTACTATATAACATTAAGCGCCTTAACGAAGAAAAGGCACAGGAAGATGAGACCCTGCATAGCGTGCAAACCCGTGTTGCCGATTTAAAAGCTGCCGTTGATGAGTTACGTGCTACACAAGCCGAAGCCCGCAACGAGTTAAATGAGCTGACCAGCATTAACAATCGCCTGCAAAGCCAGATTTATAAGGCTGAAAAGGATACCGAGATACTGCAAATACAACAGCAAGCCTTAGAACAGGAGAGCCTGCGCAATATGGAAGATGCTGAAGGTAAAGAGGTAGAACTATCGCACTTTAACACCGTACTGGCCGAATTAAAAGACCGTACCGAGGGCTTCGAAAAAGAATTGCAATCGGCAGTTGACGCGGAAACTAAATTGCAGGAACAGATTGGCAGTACGGATACCGAACTTAACGAAGTTAAAACCAGCATAGCCAGCGAAAGCCGTAAACTGGACGCTAAGCAAAACGAGTACAACCTCACCAAAAGTTTGGTTGATAACTTGGAGGGCTTCCCTGAATCTATCCGATTCCTGAAAAAAAATGCGGAGTGGTCTAAGAATGCACCGTTGTTTAGCGATGTACTTTTTTGCCGTGAAGAATATCGCGTAGCGATAGAGAACTACCTGGAGCCGATGATGAACCACTACGTGGTGGAGAATTATGCCGAGGCCATCAGCGCTATTAATCTGTTAAGCAACTCATCGCGCGGTAGGGCGCAGTTTTTTATTTTGAACAACTACCCGGTTGAACAAGCCACGGCTACCGTTTATGGCGATTGGCTGCCGGCATTGAGCGTTGTTGAGGTAGAAGCGCGTTATCAACCTTTAGTAAATCATCTGCTGAAGAATGTTTACCTGATTGATGAGCAAGCTGAAAAAGGCTTGGACAGCCAAGCTTTGCCCGATGGCGTTGTGTTATTAGGCAAGACCGGTAAGTTTAACAAAGCTAAGTTTACCATGGCCGGTGGCTCGGTAGGTTTGTTTGAAGGTAAACGTATTGGTCGTGCCAAGAATTTGGAAAACCTGGCTAAGGAAATTAAGCAGTTAGAAGGGCAAGTTGCGAAGTTAAAGAGCCGATCGGAAGAGTTACAAAATCTACTGGTTGCTTTGCGCAGTCAAGGTAAAGCCGATGAGATCAGGCAAAAACAGCAGCAACTAAACCAGCTGAATACCGAACTGATTACTGTTAAAACCCGGCAGGAGCAATACCAGGAGTTTATAGAAAACAGCCGTAACCGTAAAGAAGATATCGCCCGTAAAATAGCCACGATTATTGAAGATATGGCTGACCTGGAACCGCAGCTGATTGAATATAAGTTTCAGAAGGAGACGCAGGGCGAATTGCTGCAGGATAAACAATTAGAGTTTAACGAGCAGAACGAATATCTGACGGTACAATCAAACGCTTACAACCAGGAGAACATCCGCTTCCATCAGCAGCAAAATAAAGTGTCAGGCTTATCCAAAGACCTTGACTACCGGGAAACGCAGCAGGAGAGCTTAGAAGTACGCATACGGCAGAATAGCGCGGAGTTGGTAGAGGTGAAAAATAAAATTCAGGAGATTCTGAAACTGGCCGACCACTCAGATGATGACCTGCTGGAAATGTACGCCCAAAAAGAAGAACTGGAAAAAGCCGCCCAGCAAGCCGAACAGGAATATTACAAATGGCGAGGACAGATTACCGAAGCCGAGAATGAAATCACGCAGCTTCGCCGTAAAAAGGATAACGTAGAACTTATTGAAGCCGAACTTCGCGATAAACGTACCAACCTAAAGGTTGATTTGAACTCGTTAAAAGAACGCCTTTCGGTTGAGTTTAATATCGATATCGAAGATCTGTTGAATACGGAAGTCCCTGAGGGTGAAAGCGAAGAAGACCTGCGCGAACGCACAGATAAGCTTAAAAAACAGCTGGACGATTTCGGCGCCATTAATCCTATGGCGGTTGAGGCTTATAACGAGATGAATGAGCGATATACTTTTATCCAGGCGCAAAAGAAAGATCTGAACGAAGCAAAAGCGTCGTTATTGGCTACCATACAAGAGATTGATGATACCGCCAAAGAAAAATTCATGGCGGCATTCATTAACGTTCGCGAGAATTTTATTCACGTTTTCCGCTCGTTGTTTAACGAAGAAGATTCTTGCGATTTGATTTTGAGCGATCCGCAGCATCCGCTGGAATCAGATATTGATATTATTGCCAAGCCCAAGGGCAAACGCCCTTTATCTATCAACCAACTATCGGGAGGGGAGAAGACCTTGACAGCTACGGCTATCCTGTTCTCGCTTTACCTGTTAAAACCTGCCCCGTTCTGTATTTTTGATGAGGTGGACGCCCCGTTGGATGATACCAATATCGATAAGTTCAACAACATCATCCGCAAATTCAGTAACCAGTCTCAGTTCATCATCGTATCGCACAACAAACGGACTATTGCCAGTACGGATGTGATTTATGGGGTAACCATGGTAGAGCAGGGTGTATCGCGCGTGGTACCGGTTGATTTAAGGGAACTGGCGGATTAATGTTTAGTTGATTGGTGAGTAGTTGATTAAAAGAAAGTTGCATGGCTACCAACAAAAAAAGCCCTTCCGGATAATCCGAAAGGGCTTTTTAATATCTCAACAGATTAGATTACTCAGCTGGTGCTGCTTCTTCAGTTTCTGTAGCTGCTTCTTCAACAGCCGGAGCTTCTTCAGTTTTAGCTGCTTTAGCTTTTGGAGCTTTTTTAGCAGGAGCTTCAGCTACTACTTCTTCAGCAACTGGTGCTGCTTCAACTGCTTTAGCTTCTTTTTTTGCTTTTGGTGCAGGTGCTGCTACTTCAGCAACCGGAGCAACTTCAGCAGGAAGAACTGAAACGTATGAACGGTTATCAGCTTTCTTTTTGAAAGTTACGATACCTTCTGCTAATGCAAATAAGGTATGATCTTTACCAATGCCTACGTTTAGGCCTGGATTGTGTAAGGTACCACGTTGACGAACGATGATGTTACCTGCAATTGCTGGCTGACCACCGAAAATTTTGATACCTAAACGTTTACTATGTGACTCGCGACCGTTCCGTGAACTACCGGCCCCTTTTTTGTGTGCCATTTTTTATGTCTTTATGACCCTGTTGTTAAACAAGATCGAGTTTAACCTTAGGAATTATAACGTGATACCAGTGATCTCTATTTTAGTGAACTGCTGGCGGTGACCATTTTTCTTTTTGTAACCTTTTCTACGTTTCTTTTTGAAAACGATTACTTTATCACCCTTTAAATGCGACACGATCTTAGCTGAAACTTTAGCACCTTTTAAATCAGAACCTAATTTGAAAGCACCTTCGTTTTCTGCTAATAACACGTTGTCAAATTCAATATTAGCGCCCTCATCACCTTGTAATCTGTGTACAAAGATCTGCTGGTCTTTAGCAACTTTAAATTGCTGTCCGGCTATACTTACTATTGCGTACATTGTTAATTAGTTATTTATTTTTAAATTTTTCGAGGTGCAAATATATGATTAAGTTTTTTCAATTGCAATACCTGACATGTTTTAAGTTAGGAGTTTTGAGTAATGGGTTTAATATGATACTTCTAAAACTCAGAACTCACCACTGAAAACTCAAAATCTACTTCCTCAATTCCGCCTGTCTGTCGTTAATACGTTTTTGTATTTCTTTGATCAGACGTATGTTGGCATCTTTTAAACGTTCGTTGCCATCAAAAGGAGCATCAAATACCACACGTTTGGTTTTGCGCTTGTAGGCAAATTCTATTACGTAACGCAAAACTTTTGGTCCGGCGGCTTTGACAGTATCGCCGTTGATGGTCTCATTAGCCGGAAAATCCCAAAAACCAAGATCGGCTGCTTTACGGTGAAGATAAAGCAGATCGTTATGATCTAACGGAACATTTTCTGTTACTAACGAATCGTGTTTATTTAGAAATTTATACGTGTTGTTTTTTGAGGTGTAAACGTTCACTAACGAATCACCGGTGCCGTATTGAAAGGTAATATGATCAAATTCGGAGAACTTGTAAGGGGCGTTTTTAACCATGATGCCGTAGTAATAAAAGCAATACAGCAAAAACGGAACAGTAACACTTAACAGAAGAAATATTTTTTTACCGCGGTTGGTCATTAGTCATCAGTCAGTGGTCATTAGTCATTGGTATTAATAACTAATAATCAAATCGGCTGCAAAGATAGAAGAAAGTCCCAAACTCTGTAAAGCAGAAAGTCCGAAAGCAAAAACATGACAATGCTTCTATCTTTCGGACTTTCGGTCGTTTCGTCTCGCAGACTAAAAACTATATTTCAATTTCCAATTCTTTCTCCGGCCCCAGTTCTCCTTCCCATTTGCTGACTACAGCGGTGGCCATGGCATTGCCTAATACGTTGGTGGCTGAGCGCCCCATATCCAGCAGGGGATCAATACCGATCAGTAAACCTAAACCTGCCTCAGGGATGCCGAACATGGCTACTGTACCGGCTATAACTACCAGCGATGCACGCGGCACACCGGCTATGCCTTTACTGGTTAACATCAGCACCAGCAGCATGGTGATCTCCTGTGCAATGGAAAGATGTACACCGTAAGATTGCGCCAGGAAGATGGATGCAAAAGTCATATACATCATCGATCCATCCAGGTTGAATGAATATCCTAAGGGAAGTACAAAGCTTACTATCTTATTATTACAGCCAAATTTCTCCAGTTCAATTAACACGCGGGGGTAAGCAGCTTCGCTGGTTGATGTACTGAAGGCAACCAACATAGCATCTTTTATTTTGCCAACTAAAGTAAAGGCCCTGCCTTTTAATACCGCAAAACCGGCAAGCACAATTACCAGCCAAAGTAGAATCAGCGAAAAATAGAACTCACCGATAAAAATAGCGTAGGTTGAAAGGATGCCCAAACCCTGCTTAGCCACAACAGCTGTAATTGCGCCAAATACGGCAATAGGGGCCAGCTTCATTACGTAGCCGGTGATTTTAAGGATTACGTGGGCAATGGCATCCATTGCTTTTACTACAATTTCGCCCTGTTTACCTATTGCAGCAGTAGCCACACCGAAGAACATAGAGAAGATCACGATCTGCAAAATCTCGTTATTGGCCATAGATTCAGTAAAACTGCGTGGAACTACGTGGCTGATAAAATCCTTTAATGATAAGGCCGATTTTTTAATCTCGGTACCTAAATGGCTATCGGGTAGCGGGATATGCATAGCTACACCCGGCTTAAACGCATTAACCAATAACATACCCAACAGTAAAGAAACTAAGGTAGCGCTTAAAAACCATAGCAAAATTTTACCGCCAATACGCCCTACAGCTTTAATATCGCCAACTTTAGCCACACCAACCACCAGGGTAGTGAACACCAGCGGGGCCACGATCATCTTAATCAAGCGAAGGAAAATATCGCTCAGAATGGTAAAACCTTCCAGTTTATCTTCCCTGGTTTCGCTGTTTTCTTTTTTAATTTTTGCTTCGGCGCTGCGCTGGGTTTTAAGTGTTTTAAACTCGGCAACGGTAGTGTCTTTTAGGGAGATCAGTTTGGTATCGATAGCCTTGATATTGGCATCGGCAACACTGATTTTTTGGTTGTACTGATCAATAACTTTCAGGTTGTACAGGTAGCCTGTAAAAACACCAACAATTAATGCGATAAAAATGTAAAGCGTAAGTTTGTTTTTGATCATCCCAATAGTTTTGATGGGACTAAGCTACAAAATTGCGGTCAAACGAAGAATTGTGCCGGGACGGTGCACGTGCTGATACATATAATCGCTATAATCAAAACATAGTTGCCTTCAGGTAGATTATATTATCACAAAAAACAATTATTTTGTGTGATTATGGCGATAGAAGCATACGGCTTACAGGATATTAAGAAAGAGATACAACACCTCAGTGCCCCGCAACTGGCCGAACTGGTGCTGCGGCTGGCACGCCATAAAAAAGAGAATAAGGAATTACTGGCCTACCTGCTTTTTGTGGCGCAGGACGAAGCGGCGTTTGTAGAGCAATCTAAATACGAGGTTTCTATGATGTTTTATATTATGCCTTCGCGCGCTTATGATGCTGTAAAAACATTGCGAAAAATCTTGAGGCTGATAACTAAATTATCACGCTTCTCCGGTTCTAAACATGTGGAGATTAGTCTGCTCATTGGTTTTTGTAATAACTACCTGGAATACGTAGATCGTAAAGCGAGTTACAAACCCCTGCGAACAGTACTTATAAAACAGGTTGAAAAAATAGCCAAGCTGATCGTCAAACTTCACGAAGATGTTCAGGCCGATTATTTGGGAGATTATAATGCTTTGTTGGATGCGGCCGATGATAAATTGTATTGGTTTAATAAAGCGGAATATATTGTCTGAACCGGTGATTTTTCACAGAATATTTATTTTTAAAGGTGTTCAAGAGGGCTGCGCCGTTTGAATGATTTTTTTGATTTCGTTGATTGCGGTTAACGTTTTGCAGAATCATTTTTTTGAATACTAACTATTTCAGTACAAGGAGATAATCAGCCTAATCAAAAAAATCATTCAAATCAGCGGTCCGGACATCAAAAATTATTGTAACATTTGCTTCTGTAACACATCTAACCGATAAATTAACTGCAAAGTGGCCAATAAAGAAGTAGCCTTCAGGGAAATATTTGAAGCTAACTCGAAAAAGATTTTTCATTTATGCTTAGGTTATACCGGCGATAGTGATGCCGCTAACGACCTGCTTCAGGAAACGTTTTTAAAAGTCTGGCAAAATTTAGATAAGTTCCGCAATCAGGCCATGATCTCTACATGGATCTACCGCATTGCCGTTAATACCTGTTTAACCTATCTGCGATCAGAAAAACGCCAGGCGAAAGACGAACTGACCGAAACGTTAGTTGAAACCCGTGCCGAAGAATTTTCGGAAAAAAACGAGCAGGTGGCTTTGCTGTATAAGTGTATATCGAAGTTAGAGGAGAGCGAAAGGATAATTATTACCATGGTATTGGATGAAGTGCCATATCCCGAAATTGCAGAGATTTCGGGCATATCTGAAGGGAATTTGAGGGTGAAGATACATCGCATAAAACAGAAGTTAACCGAATTATATAACCACAATGAAAGACTTTGATCATATAATGTCGGTGTGGCAGGAGCAGCCTGTACACGACAAGCTTTCGGTGGATGACGTACTGAAGCAGGTAAAAAAAGATGTAAGCGGCCTGGCCAACAAGCTGCGGTGGAATATCATGGCCATCATTTCTATTTTGATAGTTACTGCTGTTGTAATGCTGTTTTTTGTGTTCACCCTATTAACTTACGTAGGGATTTTAATCATGATGGCGTGCATGTTATCCTATTTTACCCTGATTAACAGGCATTACCGCATTTTAAGCAAGCACGATGCCACCATGAGCCCGACCGATTACCTGATTAACCTGCACGAGTATCAAAAGCAGCAGGCTAAAACGGTAGGATGGTTTTACTATATTTATGTGTTATTGATTAGTTTAGGCTTATCGTTGTTTTTGTACGAAGTACTCTCAACCTACTCCTATTACGGGAAAATAATTGTTTATACTGCTATGGCAACCTGGTTGTTATTTTGTACGTTTTACCTTAAACGCCGTATTTTTATGAACGAGCAGGAAAAACTGAACATAATGATTGACCGGTTAGAACGATTAAAATCGCAATTTGAGTAAATGACACTGCCTGTTACCATTTGCAAGGTAACGCCGGACGATCTGTCGGCCTTGCTGTTATTTAGTCAAAAGACATTTTTCGATGCCTTTTACCATCTCAATAACCCCTGCGATATGCGGGCTTATGCTTCACGTTTTTTTACCGAAGAGCAATTGCTGACCGAGATGAGCAACCCCTTATCTCATTTTTACTTCGCTTTTATCAATAACGAAATTACCGGCTATATTAAACTGAATTTTGGCGATGCCCAAAGCGACGTGAAAGATGCCGAGTCATTGGAGATTGAGCGGGTTTATGTAAGTAAATATCATCAGGGCAAGCATATAGGCAGGCAATTGTTAGATTTTGCTATCCAAACCGCGATAATCGAGCGATTGAAATACATTTGGCTTGGCGTATGGGATCAAAACGACAGAGCTATTAAATTTTACCAGGATTACGGTTTTGAACACTTCGGCCAGCACGATTTTATGCTGGGCGACGATTTGCAGGTAGATCTGCTGATGAAGAAAGTCTTGCCGGATTTCTGTTAGCAGAAAACAATAATATTAAAATTTGAAAGCCGCCTTTTTATGGCGGCTTTTAGGTATCAGTCCTTTTTCTTCGGCACTTTAGCTCCCTCTTTACGGGCCTCGGATAAACCTATCGCGACAGCTTGTTTTTTTGATGTTACTTTTTTACCGCTGCCGCTTTTTAATTTGCCTTCTTTCATTTCGTGCATGGTTTTCTCAACCTTTTCGCCGGCTTTTTCCGAATACTTTGCCATAATTGTAGCTATCTTTAATTATATAGCTGTAAAGCAAATTATTTGCCAATTTCTAAATTGCCCGCTCTAACGCATCCACATCGGTAGAATTGATCAGCATCAAATGCTCGGTAATTTTATCGGCGGGCCAGTCCCACCAGGCTATATTGAGCAGGCGGGCAATGATCTCATCATCAAAACGCTTGCGGATAACTTTAGCCGGGTTACCGCCAACTATTGCAAAATCTGGTACGTCTTTAGTCACAACCGACTTGGTAGCGATTACAGCGCCATGCCCAATTTTAATCCCAGGCATAATTATTGATTCAAAACCTATCCAAACGTCGTTGCCAATAACAGTATCGCCTTTGTGCGGGTATTTTTGAGTTAGGTCTACGCCCTCGTTAATCTTTTCCCAACCGTTGGCAAATATGGCGAAAGGATAGGTGGAGATAGGTTCAATTTGATGGTTAGCCCCGTTCATTATAAACTTTACGCCTGCCGCTATAGCGCAAAATTTGCCGATAATGAGCTTGTCGCCCAGCATATCAAAATGGTAAAGCACATTGTTTTCAAACCCCAGCGGGTCGTCTAAATCATCGTAATAGGTGTAATCGCCTACTTCGATATTTTTACGGGTGATGATGTTTTTAAGGAAGATGAGTTTGCGATAATCCTTCATAGGATATAGCGCATCGGGATCGGGGCCGTACAGCATTTAAACCTTGTGGGTAATTATTTAGTGAGCTATTGTTATTCAAAAATAATATTTCCCGAACAAAAGCCTTAGTTTTATTTTTTAAGAAATATGGAAAGAATATCAGAAACCGATCTCATTATCAATGCCGATGGCAGCATTTACCATTTAAACCTGTTGCCTGCCGACGTTGCCGACACCGTAATTACCGTAGGCGATCCGGACAGGGTAGGCGAGGTAAGCAAGCATTTTGATACCATCGAACTAAAAAAGGGCAAGCGCGAATTTATCACCCACACCGGCACTATGGCTGGTAAACGCATCACTGTTTTATCAACCGGTATCGGTACCGATAATATCGACATTGTTTTAAACGAGTTAGATGCACTGGTGAATGTTGATTTTGAAACCCGCATGGTTAAGTCTGATTTGCGCAGCTTAAATATCATCAGGGTAGGTACGTCGGGTGCGGTCCAGGCAGATATCGAGATAGACACTTTGTTGGTATCAGAAGCAGCTTTTGGATTAGATGCTTTAATGCATTACTATGAGCAACAGCTTAATAATGATGATCTTGATCTGCTTGAGGGATTTAAAGGTAATCTCCCTGCCGCTTATGGTTTGAAGCCGTATTTTGCTCCGGCTGGCAAGGTGTTATTAAACGCTCTGGCCAATGATTTACCGCAAGGTATAACCATTACAGCTCCCGGGTTTTATTCGCCACAAGGAAGGCAGGTGAGGGCAAAATCTGTAACGAAGGGTTTGTTAGATAGTATCCGGAATTTTAATCACAACGGTAGGCGCATCACCAATCTTGAAATGGAAACCTCAGGTATTTACGGTTTGGCCAATAGTCTGGGCCATCAGGCGCTGTCTTTTAATGTGATTCTTGCCAACAGGGCTAACCATGTTTTCAGCATGCAACCTGCCGAAATTATGGAGCATTACATCAAGCAAATCTTGCAACGCATTGTTAAATTGCCCTAAATAATTTTAACTAAAACCAATAAGGTTCAATATCGTTATTGCTGCTGTATTGATTAAACAAACATCATGGTAAAAAAAATACTCGCGCCTTTTTACGAACGACTTTCTTTCGTCCTTGTGGGGATGATTGCCTTAGGTTACCTCATCATTCAGGGTAAGGAAATTTTAGACCCGATGATGTTTGGCCTTGTATTCGCTTTATTGCTGCTGCCAATATGCAATTTCTTCGAACGTAAGCTCAGAATGCCGCGCAGCCTGGCTTCGTTTATCTCTATTATTTTACTGGTTGGTTTTATCACCGGTGTAGTTTATTTGGTTGGCACCCAGATCTCCGATTTAAGTAAGGATTGGCCATTACTACAGCAACAAGCCAACAAAACCGTCGATTCCGTTCAATTGTGGATTCGCGATCATCTTCATTATAATATGGCGACTCAGTCGGCCTACATTCATAAAACTACCAAAAGCATTATGGATTCGGGCGCGGTTGTTTTGGGTACCACTTTAGGTACAGTATCTTCGTTACTATTATTCTACATTTTCATTATCATTTTTACTTTCTTCATTCTTTTTTACCGCCGTTTGTTGCTCCGTTTTCTGCTTTGGGTCTTTGGCAAGGATGGCGAGCATATTGTGTTTGATATCGTAGAAAACATTCAAAGTATCATTCGCAAATACATTGTAGGCCTGATGATTGAAATGGTAATTGTGGCCGTGGTAGCCTTTATTGTTTTTGAATGCCTGGGCGTGCGCTACGCCGGTTTGCTGGGTATTGTTACCGGCTTGTTTAATATCATTCCTTACATCGGGATATTTTCGGCCCTGGTGTTAAGTACCCTTATTACCTTCGCTACAGGCGCAGTTGGCAATGCTTTGCTTGTGGCGCTTTCGGTGTTAATTATTCACGCCTTAGATTCAAACGTGTTGCTGCCGATGGTAGTTGGTTCAAAAGTAAAACTGAATGCTCTGATCACTTTCCTGGGTATCGTCATTGGCGAAATGTTGTGGGGATTATCCGGCATGTTCCTTTCTATCCCAACCATCGCCATCCTGAAAATTATTTTTGATAGGATAGAAAGCTTAAAACCCTGGGGCTTTTTATTAGGAGGGGAGTACGAATATAAACCGGCTGCCGAGAAAGCGATGAAAACGGAATAAGAGATTTTTATTAAGCCCTCTCCTTCGGGGAGGGTTTGGGAGGGTTAACAGCCGTCAAAGCCCAGGTTTCCCTGATCTTGCCAATTTTGGCTGCCTGGGCAATCAAGCCAATATCAGCTAAGCCAACATATTTTAAAGCCGAAAGCTGACTCATCACGCGTTCGGCTTTTTTATGGATGATAAAACCGCGCTCTTTAAAAAAAGCTTCGGCCTGTTCAAAGCTGTCAAACTTGTTTTCCTCCACATGGTGGGCTTTTAAAAACGCGCTGAACTGATCGTCGGCAGTATCGGTAGGTAGTTCTTTTTTGATGTAGATGTCGCCGGTAATCCAATGACCGCCGCGTGTTACTAATATTTTGTGAATGATCTTTAAAAGCTTGGTTTTCTCTTCCTTATTTAAATAAACCAATAAACCCTCGTTAACTATAGTTATTGGTCCGGGAGGGAAGAGGGCAATGGTTTTCAGAAATTCCTCCTCGTCTAAAACATTCAGCGGTATGCTCAATAATTCCCCGTTGATATGCAGTGATTGATCGTTAACTAATCGTTCGGTAATGCTATCTTTAGTCGCGATAACTTCGGGAAGATCGGTATCAATATAAGTGACGTCAGCATTTTGAACCGTAATATTCAACCCGCGGAACGAGAAGCCCGACGACATCTCTAAAATATTCTTGCTGCCAATATTATCCAGTAAATTATCAATGGTTTTGTAGCGGATCTCGAAATGGAATAAGCGTTTTAAAAAGCCTTCATGCGCGGCGTTTTTGTCCAATTCTCTCAGCACTCCTTCGCCGGCCAAAATCTTTACAGCGTCGGCAATAAAGGGAATATCGGTAAGGCCCTTTAATAACAACAAACTTTTGGCAGACGGACTAATGGAGCTATAATCGCGCATTAACAAATCTAAATTAATTATCAGTATAAAAATGCCTTTTAATTAAAAATTAGACCGTTTAATGCAGTTTGGGTATTTTAGCATTTTATTGGTTTATGAAAAAGATTGTATTGCTGTTTTTGATATTTGGGCCGCTTGGTTTACTTGCACAGGTTAAGCCAAAACCTGCGTTTCAAATTGTCCCGCTGGGCGTTTTAGGTGGTATCGACGAGAGTAACCTTTCGGCCTATATGGCGGCACCCTATGGGAGTAAACAATATGTTTGTTTAGATGCAGGTACCCTGCATGCAGGTATCGATAAGGCCATTGCAAACGGGGTATTCAAGATCCCGGCCGAACAGGTTTTAAAGCAATACATTAAAGGGTATATGATCTCTCATTCGCATCTGGATCATTTGGCCGGATTAATTATCAACTCGCCCGATGATACCGCGAAAAATATTTACGCTTTCGCGGATTGTATCGATGTATTTAAAAACAACTACTTCACCTGGAAAGCCTGGGCCAACTTTGCCAATGAGGGCGAAGCGCCGGCATTGAAAAAGTATCATTATACTGTGTTTACCCCAGGTGTAGAAACGCCTGTTGAAAATACTGAAATGCAGGTTACGGCTTATCCGCTGGCGCATTCAAACCTTACCAGTACCGCTTTTCTTCTTAAAAATAGAGACAGCTACTTGCTTTACCTCGGCGATACCGGCAGCGATGAACTGGAGAAAAGCCAAAACCTCAAACAGCTTTGGACGGCCATTGCACCATTAATAAAATCGCATCAGTTAAAAGGGATCATGATCGAAGTCTCGTTCCCGAATGAGCAACCCGATAAAAGCCTTTTTGGGCACCTTACGCCGCGTTTGTTGATGAAAGAACTGCAAGTACTATCAAATCAAGCAGGTTCGCTACAAGGGCTTAATATCATTGTAACGCACCTTAAACCACCGGCAGATCATATCGCCACGATAAAACAACAGTTGGCTGTAGGAAATACGATAGGAGTGAAGTTGATTTTTCCGCAGCAGGGGAAGGCGATAGTACTATAAAAAATTTGTCATTGCGAGGTACGAAGCAATCGCGGATAAGCAAGGTCTCACTGTAAAGTTCGCGATTGCTTCGTGCCTTGCAATGACAATAGCGCACCTTTAGGGGGCCGGGGGCTTTACTCCACCAAAATATCCAAACAATCCTTACTAATCTTTTTTAAACGCTCATCAAGGGTATCCAAACCAGAGCTATCACCCATATTTTTGTAGAAGGTTTTAATTATAGCAAGAGTTTCATCGCTTGGGTCGCAGGCCTGGGCAATCTCTAAATTGCTGATCACTTTTTTGGCTAAGGTGCTGTAATCAGTTTTCAATTGATTATAGCCCGCATCGGTCGGCTTGGCAGTCAATAACCGCGCGTAAACTTGATTTGCTGAATCGACGAAGATGTAGCCCAGTGCCCGGTGCGCTACATAATAGTTGGGTACAGCAATGGTTACTTTCTCGTAAAACGGAATGGCGCGTTCGGGCTGTTCGTTATTTTCGTACAGTTTACCCATGGCGTTATAAAAGTTAATGCGCGATTTGGCGGGTAAGTCGTTCACGCTATCCAGTATCGCCACGCCCATATCTAAAGCCGTAGCATTATCGCCGGCAAGGCGTTCCAGGTTAAAGTCCAGGTATTTTTCGTATACGGGCTTAAACTGCTGCGCAAATAGCGTTGTGCCGCCAAGCATCAAAATCAATAACAAGCAGTGTTTTTTTAGCATCGCCTCAATATCTGCAATTAAACGATCTCGGCCACTACAAAAGTACTGCCGCCTGCAAATATCAGGTCATCCCTGTCAGCCGCGTAGCGGGCCGCTATTAAGGCAGATTTGACTGATGGATAGCTTTCGCCGCTCAAATCAAAATCAGCTGCCCGGCTTTTCAATTCTTCTTCCGCTAACCCACGTGGGATGTCCGGCTTGCAGAAGTAGTACGTAGCATCAACTGGTAGCATTTGCAGTACTTTGGTAATGTCCTTATCATTAACCATACCCAATACAAAATGCAGCTTTTTATAAGGCGTTGCCGCGATGTTTTTTAATACCTCGGCTATACCATCGGGGTTGTGGCCCGTATCGCAAATAGTCAGTGGTTCATTGCCAATCACCTGCCAGCGACCGTTTAAAGCGGTTAGGGGGCTTACCTGTTTTAAGGCCGTTTTAACGTGTTCATCGCTGATATTAAAACCCTGCAAACGTAATTCCTCTACAGCCGATAATACGGTCTTCACATTTTTTTGTTGATAGGTTCCGGTTAAGTCCATCTGTAGCTCAAACGTTCGGGGCCTACGCTGGTCCACATGGTTTACCAATACGTTAACCGATTTTAAATCTTTACTTTTCAATTCAACTTCCCATTCGGTAGAAGCAAAAGTGAGTTTTGTTTTTTCCTGATAAGCTTTATTGGTAAACACATCCGCTACCTCAGGCTGATATTCGCCGATGATAACTGGTACGTCAGGTTTGATAATTCCGGCCTTTTCTCCGGCTATCAGTGGCAAAGTATCGCCCAACAGATTCATGTGATCCCAGCCGATATTGGTAATGACAGATAACAGCGGATTAATAACATTGGTACTATCCAGTCTGCCACCCAAGCCGACCTCAATAATGGCGATATCAACCTGTTCTTTAGCGAAAATATCAAAAGCCAATCCGACGGTCATTTCGAAGAAAGAGAGTTTTATCTCTTCAAAATCATCCTTATAATCGGCTACAAAGTCTATAACGGCTTGTTCGCTGATCATCTGGCCGTTGATACGAATCCGTTCTCTGAAATCGCGCAGATGGGGAGAGGTGTACAAGCCGGTTTTATACCCTGCTACCTGTAAAATAGCAGCCAGCATGTGCGATGTTGATCCTTTACCATTGGTGCCACCAACATGTACCGATTTAAATTTCTCCTGCGGATTATCCAACAGCTTGCACAGTGCCCAGGTATTACTCAAATCCTTAGTCATAGCCGCTGCACCCGTGCGCGAAAACATAGGGAGTTGACTGAAAAGATAATCGAGGGTTTGTTTGTAGTCCATAGTCTGAGGTCCATAGTTCTTGGAAGTCCACAGACCATGGCCGATAGCCAATGAAGGGAGCAGAATATGGATAAGCGAAAGTAAGTAAAACCGAATATTTCAGGACAAGTTTTTTTTTCTATGGACTATCGACCATAGACTTTCCTTAATCTACCTTAAATATAAAAGACATGCGCCCTTTTGTATTGCCTGTAGCCGAAGCGGTAGAGGTAAAGCGGGAAGCTTTAATTGCATCCACACAGTTTTGTACCAGATCTAAACTGGCTTTAGTCAGTTGTTTGTTGGCCGATGCGGTAAGTACGTTTCCGTTTTCATCAATAGTAAAATCAATAACCACTGTCCCCGGCACGCGGTGTACGTTTTTAACATCGGGTGCATCAACAAATTTCCAGTTAGCTAAACTTAAACCGGTGCCTGAGCCGCCAGGACCATAATTGTTAGCCAGTGTCGATCCCTCTTTAACACCCTGATTTCCGGGTTTATCTGTGGTACCATCGCCAGCGCCTGTACCGTTATTGGCTTTACCTTTGTATAATGCGTTTTGGTTTACCACAGGTTTGGCAACAGGCTTGGCCGGTGTAGTGGCTACGGCTGTGGTTGTCGGCTTTTTAGCTGCTGTGGCTACTTCAGGAGCATCCTCGGTATTTTGAGTCACCACATCCTGGTTACTGGTTTCGGCAGGAGTGGGTTTTTCGGTCGGCGGATCAGGGGTGACCTTATCCGGAGCGGTTTTGTTAGGATTTTCGGCTACAGATGGTTCCTCGGCACTGGTAAAATCTGAACCGGAACCTTCGGGCGTGGTGCCGTAGTTTACCAAAATCCCACCGGTACCCATATCTTCAGGAACGGGGGTTTTAAAAACAATTAAAAAGCACAAAGCCAGCAGCGTACCAACAATAAGGCCGGTAGCTAAAAATGCTTTGGGATAATTATTTTCTTCCTGATAATCCATTTTTTAAATCTCAAGCTTTGAGTCGTGAGTCCTATGTTCTTTTGACTTCAGACTTTTGACTTTGTACTTATTTTGCTACTGTTGCCAGTACCATTTTAATATTCAATTTTTGGGCGATATCCATTACCGAAACTACATCCTGTATGGCTACGGTTTTATCTACCGCTAATACAATGGTCAATTCCTGCGCCATCGATTTATAGGTTGATAGCGTTGCAGACAGATCGCCTACGGCTACCTTCTTTTTATCTACCGTGTATTCCAGGTCTTTACTGATGGATACATTGATGGTCTTTTTGGCAATAGCCTGCCCGCTTGATGATTTTGGCAGAACCAGCTTCACCACGTTGGGGTTGGTAACTGTAGACGCAATCAGGAAGAACAGCATAAGGAAGAACATGATATCGTTCATAGCCGAGGTATGCATCTCAGCCGATCCGCGCCTGCTTCTCTTTTTTAAGTTCATTATCTGCTTGGTTCTTCTAAAAGGTCAATAAACTCAATGGCGTCTGTCTCAAGTTTCAAAATTACTTTATCAACCATCATGTTCAGGATAGAATAGCCAACGTACGATACGATACCCACAATTAAACCCGAAGCTGAAGTGATCATTTTTTGATATAAACCGGCAGAGATAGTGCCCATAGCAAGGTTATCTGTTTTGGAGATATCGTAGAAAATTTTAATTACCCCGGCAATAGTACCAATGAAACCAAACATAGGCGCAATACCGGCAACGATACCAACGATACCAATGTTGCGCTCAAGCTTAGCTACTTCCAGCTTACCAATGTTTTCAATAGCGCCTTCAATATCTTTAATAGGGCGACCGATGCGCAGCAAACCTTTTTGTAACATACGACCCAGCGGCGTATTGCTGTTTTTGCAGATAGCGATAGCCGAATCCAGCTTACCTGATACGATACTTGCGCGCACCTGGCTCATTAAATTAGCTTCGCTTTTACCGGCCTTGCGGATGGTGAAATAGCGTTCGAAGAAGATCACTAATGCCAGTACCAATAAAATCCCCAACGGAATCATTACCCAGCCACCGGCAAATACCAGGTCTACAAAGCGCAGATCGCCTTGTGGTAATCCTGCTGTAGGTGGGTTAATAGCGTGGTTTGCAGTGTCGATAATTTTTTGTGCCGTATCGGCTCCTTGCATTAATAACATTATTCGTACGATTTTAGATTTTTTTCAACAGATATGTCTTTGTCTGACTTGAACTTACCGGATGCCATAAAATATTTTTTTGCAGCCCTTGCATCATCTTTGGTTTTATAAACGCCAAGTATCACCTTATAATTATCGCCCTCGCCAATTTTATCGGTTACCAAACGCGCGTCGGTAAAGCCAAGCTTTTTTAATTCGGCTATCCGCGCAAGCGCTCTTGCTTTGTTTGGCTTTGCAAATGCGCCAGCAGTAATCATATCAGCACCTTTAGGTACAATTTCCGGCATGGGGTTATTAATACCCGCCGGGATATCATTGCTTGCCACGGCGGTAGTCACCGGCGTTTTGACTGGCTCAACAGGTGTTGGTTTAGTTTTGATGGTAGAAAAATTACCAACCTTGGCGGTGTCTTTGGTATTTAAAGTTGTTTTGGTTACCGGCTGTGTAGCGCCTTTGGTTGAAAGACCAGCACTATCTGCTTTGCCTGTGCTGTCAGTACCTGCCGGAGTTTGATTAACAGGGGTAAGCGGCGTAGTATCTTTTATTGCCGGTGCGGGTTTGGTGGCTGCCGGAGCGGTATATTTTTTCTGGAACAGACCAGGTTTAAATTTATATAATGCACCCAAGCCAATAATCAGCACGGTAAATACAATAGCTACAATAATCCAGATACCTAAACGCTTTGGTTCTTCTAAATTCTCTTCAGGATTAACCCTGCTCGATACCAGTTCACCGCCAAAAAATGGCGTATTAGGCGGCAGATCAACCTGGGTTTCGGCAACCGGTTGAGGCGCGACGTAAGCAGGCTCAGGTACGTAAACCGGTTCCGGCTTAACAACTGGCTCGGGCGCTATGTAGGTTTCAACAACAGGCGGTGCGGTATATGCAGGTGCACTCACCACAGGGGCAGCGACTTCCGGTTCTGTGATTATTGTTGTCCGTTTTATTGGGGCATCGCCAATTTTGGCGGCATCTACAGAAGGATATGCAAAAAATGTTGGGTCGTCTGTTTTGGTTTGGGTATTAAACGTTAACCTGCTGCCATCCGAGGTAAAGCTTCCTAAATTAGCAAATGGAACATCCTCTATAAAAGCCTGGCTTTTAAGGTTGCTAATATATTTTTCGATAAAATATTTGGCCGATGTTACCGAGATCTTTTTTACTGCGGTGATATGATTAGCCAGCGCATCATCATCGTCGATAACCTGCGGATCGAACTGTACAGAGTAATGCGGCGGATAGAACTTTCGTTCATCGCGGTTAAAATACGCGGGCATACGTATCTGAACAAAATAGCCCAAATTAGGTACGGTTAACTCGCCTTGCTGCCCCAGCAAATCACTTATGTAGTAGGCAATATCCATCCGGCTAAATTAACAGTAAATTAATCAACATCAAAGGCCTTAAAAGGCATAACTTACACCTCCGTAAATGTTGAACCCATAATTTGGATAATACAACCACGACGAATAAGTGCCATTAATTAAGTTATTGGCCTGAATAAACACTCCAAAACGATTGTTCACTTTATACTCGGCGCCGGCGTTGATATCGGCAAAAGATGGTACGGTAACCTTTTTGGTAGCGCCTGCAAGTGATGATAGAGGATCGGCAACCCGATCATAAGTATCATCTCTAAACAATAACGAAGCGTTCAGATTTACTTTATTGCTGATGTGGATAGTTGTACCTGCGGTCAGTTTAAACTTAGGCAGGTTCCAGGCTTCAGCTTCGGTAGCCATTTTGTAATCCTTTATCTCAACGCGACCAAATATGTCCAAATCGGCTGATGCTTTATAATCCAACTCGCCGTTAAAGCCGGTAACCTTTGCATTGCCGCCATCGTAAATAACTGCAAAACGGTTATATCCTGCCGCTAAATTAAAATTGCTGACAAATAATGGCATGTTTTTAACCTGGTTACGGAATACCGTGGCCTTAAAACCCAACCCAGGAGCGATGGTGCCTTTTAAACCGGCAGCCAAATCTAACTGATCTACCGAGTTACGGATATCCAGATTTTTGCCTAAGAACGGGTTGATTTCTGTAAAACTTTTAAAGGTCGATTTGTTTACATCGCCTTTAGCTTCGGCAAAAAGGCGCACATATTTAGGGATTACCTGTACTTCTAACCGCGCGGCTGGGAAGATGAATACCCTTTGCGAAAAGCCCAATTCGCCAACGATGTTAACACCTGCATCTATCTTGTAATTCTCGCCCTGAAATTTAAGGTAAGGATTGGCCCTTAGCAGGGTGTTATTGTAATTGTATAAGCTATCTTTCTGAGTACTGATATCAGCCGACGCATTTAAACCGGCATAAAATTGCTTTACAGTTTGATTGATAAAGCCTGAAATCACCATATTGTTCTCGCGTGCTTTAAAATCGTCTTTAAATAAATAGCCGCTTAGTTTTAGTGCATAGGTAAAATCGTGCTCTACGTCTTTAAAGTTCTTAGTCAGTTCACCTTCGGCGCTGATGACGTTAAAAGATTGCTGCGACGGGTTTAACACCGGAGATACCGACAGACTTTTATCGTAACCATAGAAATAGTTGCTGCGACGACTGTAGTCAATGCGCCCATGCAGGCTGTTTGTTCCGCCTACGGTTTTGCCAAAAACTCCAATCTCATCACGGCTTTGATTTTGCTTGGCAAATTCGGTACCTGACTGCGAAAAGTGTTTGGCGTACAAGCCTGTTTGCAGCGCGTTATCTTTTCCATTGTTAATATACAATTCGCCAAATAGGGTTTTCATATTACCCACACCACCTTTAACTAAGTTATTGTAGGGAATCGAATCAACTTCAGGAGGCATTTGTTTGGCTTCCATTTGTTTGATATCGGTATTACGCTCCAGGCGTTTATCTAAAGGTTTGTAAGTTAACGGCGCTTTATAAGGCGTTTTATCTTCCAGATCAGGGTTACGACGGATCTTTACCGCATCGGCCAATACTGGTTTGTAGGCTGTAGTGAACACAATTTCCTGTGCGATGTTAGAATCGTCCATACCGTTACCTTTCCTTGTAGTATCGATAAGGCTTTTTGCAGCAGCATCCCCCAGTTTTTGCACGCTTGACGCGGCTGGCTTAGTTACTGTTGTTTTAGTAGCAGCAGGTTTGGTAGTAGTAGTTTTTGCTGCTGGTTTGGCAGCAGGCTTAGCAGCCGGTTTTTTAGCAGTTGTTTTTGCTTTTGTCGTCGGCTTTTTGGTTTGCGCATCGGCAGCGGGGGCAAAAGTACATGCCAATCCTAAAATAAGCAGCGCGTTTATATAGTTAAATTTCATTGCGTGTTTTCCTTCTTTTAGTTTTTACCTGTTTTTGTCTTGCCCGAATCTACCGGGGCGGTTTTGATATCCTTAGTGCTTCCCGGCGCTATTTTTTCCAGCTTGGCTTTGGCGTCAGGCAATATCTCATCATTACCGGTATAGTTTTCGATAACGCTTTGGTAAGTAGCCTTGGCCTGGAAATTATCCTTTAAAGCCACGTAATTATCCGCCAATAAAATATAGGTCTTGGCTATCCAATAATCGTAGTTAGGCATCTCTTTAGCCAAATCGAAACAGGTTTTTTGCGATGCTTTATACTTGTGTTGCTGATACTCGATCAAGGCCAGGTTGTATTTAGCCTCGGCAGCCGAGATAGTTTTGGTTTTGCTTACGGTATAAGTAAACTCTTTTATCGCCGTAGCGGTATCACCTTTCACCAGGTAAGCTTTACCACCGTTCAGGCTGGCTTTAAATTTGTCCTCGTCCGATGATTTTTCGTAATTTTTAATCAAATCAACATATTTCAAAGCATCATCAGCCATGCCCATTTGTGAGTAGCAAAGCAACAGGTTGTTAATAGCGAAAGTATAATCGGCCTTGTACTCAGAGTTGGTTTCCAAACGTTTCAGAAACACTACCGCTTCGTTATACTTTTGCTGATCGATATACATTTTTGAGATACTGATCAATGATTTCTCGGTATAAGCACTGGTCCAGTCGTTCAGGATCACGTTATAATCCTGCACCGCCTCATCATATCTTTTCAGATTAACTAAAGCCTGAGCGCGGATAAAGCGCATTTGTTTCTCGTATATCGGCTTAGGAAATTTATCGTAGTAAGAGTTTACTGCCGATACGGTTCCCTGCCAGTCGTTACGCAGGTAAAGGTTATTGGCGGCAGTTTGCATGATGCTTTCCTGTTGGGCGCTGGTGTAGTTACCAATAGGAGTGGTGGTAGCGTAACCGATAAAGGTTTGAGCATCGCCACGGTCGGTATAAATCTTCTCAATCTGCTTAAGCGATTGCTTAGCCTCTTCGGTAGATGGGTAATCTTTAATAATTTGCTTGAATGATTCTATCGCCAGATCTTCCCTATCTGCATTATAATCTATCAAACCGATGGTAGACAGCGCCCGTGGGATATAGCTGCTGCGTGGATACTTTTGAATCATGGCCTGCAGTTCAGCTTTAGAACGCTCACCATCGTTTTTAATGTAGTAGGTATAAGCGATCTCAAACGCTGCATCATCTGCAAAGTCCGAATTAGGAAATTTATTCAGCATCTCGCTTAGCGTGCCGATTTTGGCATCAGGCGCGCCTTGTAAACCTTGGATCATGCCTCGCTGAAACTCGGCATAATCTTCGCCCTGGCTGTGTCTGGCAATGATTTTATTATAATAATCGTTAGCCTTGCTGTAGCTTTTCAGTACAAAATAGCTATCGGCAATCCGCATAATGGCATCGTTCACCGTATTAGGATCAGATACATCGCCATCGATAAATTTTTCGAAGAATGCAGCGGACTTTTTATACTGATCGCCACCAAAAGCTGCATAAGCTAAGGCATAGTTGGCATAATTTGCTAAGTCCGTTTCTTTCGATTCCGGCATATCCAAAAACGCTTCAAAATTTTCTACAGATTCATCGTACTTACGTACCTCGTACATTGCTTCGGCCATCCAGTAGGCAGTCAGGGTTTTTATTTTACGATCTACCGGGAATTTTAGTGATCGTAAGAAAATACCGATAGCGTTCTCAAAAGCGCGCTCGTTAATAAACTCCAAACCACGGTAGTAAGTCACTTTTTGATAAGCGATTTTAGCGCTTTCAGTCTTATTTTGGATAGGCTCTAAAATCTCTACTGCTTCGCGATAGCTGTGCGAGCTTAATAATTCCTCGCCCAACAAAATCTTCATCTCATCCTGGCGGGTAGAGCGTGGATAGTTTTTAAGATAAGCCCGGGTAGCATCTAAGGCCTGCGCGTAAAAATCCAGCTCGTACGATAGTTTGGCGTACTCGTAAAGCGCATCCTCCTGTAAGGTTTTATCGAAACTTAATTTAGATGCCTTAAGAAAAGCGTTGCGTGCGCTTTGTTTATTATTAAGGTGTAAAAAGGCATCGCCCAAAGTATAGCTACCGGTTTGGCTGTAAATGTCGTTTTTATCCTCCATTTTAACCAGTTGAGTGGCGGCATTTTGGTAATCACCAATTTTATAATAGCCGTAGCCCATTTGGTAGCTATCCTGCGTGTTTTGAGTTTTGCCCAAATCTTTCGCCGCAAACTTTGAATAATATTTTACCGAGTTTACATAGTTGGCTTTTGCAAAGTAAGATGCTGCCACAATGCGGAACATTTCGGTCTCGTTTTTTTGACGGGTATTGTTCAGTATCGGCACTGCATAGGCCAGCACATCATCATAACGCTTATCTAAAAAATAAACTGCTGAGATGTAGTAAGGATAGCTATCCTCGTACTTCTTCGAGTTTTTTAACCGTTCGAAGTTGACCAGCGCAATGTGGTAATCCTGATTAAGATAGGCTATGTAAGCGTAGTAGTAAACAGCGTCCTCTGTAAATGGCGAGTTTTTATCTTTCACCTCGCTGAATAATAGCTGCGCATTTTTAAAATCCTTGGTAGCGAAATAAGCGTAAGCCTTGCGGAACTTATACTCCGTATTTTGGCGGCCATTTAAATCAGATGCCTGTACTTTATCAAACCACCTTAATACATCGGCATACTTTTGCACCTTGAAGTACGATACACCGATATCAAAATAAGCCAGTTTAGTCAGCGGGTTTTCGGGGTGCTCCTTAATAAAGCGCAGAAACATGCTTTCGGCATCGTCATTGCCTAATTGCAGGGCGCAGTAAGCTTCGTAATATTGAGCGTTCTCTTTTAACAGCGATACCGATGTTTCAAAATCGGGCTGGGTGGTAGTTTTTCCTTTGGATGTTTCTACAATTCTGAACTGCTCGGCAGCGGCAACATATTTGCCTTTATCTAACAATTCAACCGCATCGTGGTAGTTCTTATAAATTTGACCGGCGGGATTTTGCTGCGCGTAAAGCGCCGAAACAGAGCAAGCAGATATGAAAAAGGCGACGTACTTAACTTTCATCATAGAGTAGGTATGATATCATTTTGTGCTAAAAATAGCATTTTACGCAAAGATGTAATCCACACAACTAATACACAAATGTGGATAACGCTTTTATAACGATTGTTGCCCCAATATGGTACAGATGTGGAAAACTAAGCAGGATGTGAAAAGATTTTTAGAGATTTTGGAGATCGAGTTTTTGATTTCGGATTTGCATCCGACAGAATCTAACCGACTACTAACACCGAATTAAGCAGCGCATTATACAGCTTATCAATCTCGATAGGTTTACGAAGAAAGCCGTTGAAGAAGCCGGCATACTCTTCCTGGTGTTCGGCAGTAATATCGGCTGTAAGGGCAAAAATAGGGGTGAAGGAGTTGGGATTACTCATTTCCCTGATGTTTTTGGTGGCATCGAAACCGTTCATCTCGGGCATATGTATATCCATCAAAATAAAATCGTAAGCCCGCAGTTTTGATTTTTCTACCGCTTCCACACCATTTTTTGCATGTTCGGCCGAAATGCCCCAGTTTGATAACAGTTTACGGGCAACCATGGCGTTGATCAGGTTATCTTCGGCCAGCAACACCGTACGATTAGCTAACTGATCGCGATTGGCCGGTTTTTGCGCGTTTTCGCTCACTATGCGTTTAGCTTTAATATCAAAGTAGAATGAAGAGCCTTTGCCCACCACGCTCATCACATGCACCTTACTTTTATACAGTTCGGCCAGTTTTTTTACGATAGCCAGTCCAAGCCCCGAGCCGCCATGCTTTTTAGTGGTGATAGATTTGGGTTGCGAAAAACTTTCGAAGATCTCCTCGTACGATTTTTTTGGAATACCCACGCCCGTATCGGTAATTGTAAAGCGCATAGTATCGTACAAAGCATCGCTTTTGGTTTTGCTGATGTTAATATCAACCTTGCCAATATCTGTGTACTTAATAGCATTACCTATTAGGTTACCCAGTATTTGCGATAGTTTGGTATCATCCAACTCGTAACTCTCGTTTATCGTGTCGTCAATTTTTAATGATAGTTGTAAACCTTTTTCAATAGCCATATTTTCGTAAACATGGCGCATGTTTTCTATTAGTTTCAGGAAATTGCAGGGGTGCATATCCAGCTGCATTTTGCCGGCCTCGAGCTTGGTAAAGTCAAGGATGTCATTAATAATAAGCAACAAGTTATTAGATGCAAATTTCAGGGAGTTTAAAAGCCGCTGCTCTTCCTCGTCCGATTTGTCTTTTAACAAAGATGTTATGGTAATCACCGCATTCAACGGGGTGCGGATCTCGTGGCTCATTGTCGAGAGGAAATCCTGTTTCAGTTTGGCAGACTGTTCGGCCACCTCTTTTTTCTTCAGGATCTCATCTTTCTCTTTCTGCAACTTGGCCTCTTTTTCCAGAGATTCCATCCGGGTGATCAATTCGTAATTTTCGATGATCTGCAGTGTTTGCGTGTTTATCACCGCTTCTTTTTGAATGAGATAGCGTTCCAGGTATTCAAGCGCCATTTCGGTATTACCCTGCTTTTTATAAATCTCGTAAAGCAGGTGATCACATTTGAATTTAATAATTACAATATTAAACTTCTCGCTAAAGCTTAGGGTTTTTTCTAATACCAACCGCGCCTCATCTAAACGGCCCATGCGTACGTATAAATTAGCCATGCGGTGGTAAGCCATACCGGCCCCCAGTTTTTCACCTACCTTTTTATGGATATTCAGGCTTTTTTTTAGATCGTCTTCAGCGAGTTCATACTGACCCATGCGCAGGTAAACCTTACCACGCCCGTAAAGTGCAAAGGCCAACCCGCGGATATCACCCGTTTTATTTTTCATCGCTATAGATCTTTCAATCAAATCCATAGCTTCTTTTATCTTGTTCTGTTTCAGATAAATGCCCGAAAGTGGGTTATAAGCGTTTGATTCAAGATTGGTATCCTTAGCCTGGCGTGCAGCCTCAATAGCTCCCTCGTATGATTTTATAGCGTTCTTTTGATCACCGAAGTACTCATAAATAGTCCCTAACGATTTTTGGGTGCGGGCCTGGTTATGATAATCGTTGTATTTGCGGTAAGTAGTAAGGCAGTTGATTAGGTAGATCAGGCCCAGGTGATAGTTATCTGTTTTATAATAATTACCGGCAATGCTATAGCGGGCATCGGCTATGCCCTGTTCATCTTTTAAATCTTCAAAGTATTTAATAGCCTCTTCGGCCATGGCTATAGATTTGTCATACTCTCCCTGAATCATATAAAACAGCGAGAGCAGATTTAAACTTTTACCAATAAGCAAACCGTTATTTGCTTCGCGGCTTAGGCTTAGTGCGGTTTGGGCAAGCGATGTACTTTGTTGCAAATCGTTAACACGGGCGGCATAGGCTTCTTCTAAAAGCGCCATAACTTTCTCCGTATTTGCTGTTAACAACTTACTCACAAAGGTTTTAATTAGGATGATTTTTGATAGATTATAAGCCGAAATTTATCCTGCAATATTGCAAATAAAATTAAAGTGGTAAAACGATATTATAAAACGTTTTAATATTTGTTAATACGATAAGGAGTAGAATTAGTTAATACGATAATTGTATTTTTTTTGTTACATTAATTTACCTGTTAGATATTCATTTTTTAACTTAGCGGCACATTTAAGGTTGTTTGCAAAATGAAATTAAGGTGTTTGCGTTTTTCTTAAATGTTTAAAACCTACCGGATGGTATTGAAAGCTTGGTCTCTTTTTATAATATTATTATTGGGCGTTGTAATTAATAGTGCAGCGCAAAATGATACAAGCCGGCATGTTGCTAACGTTACAAATCAAACCGATTTTGCGGATATGAAAGCACGTATTTTCGGTAAAGAAACCAAACCGGATACCTCGTCATTCAGCAAATTGCGTAAGTTGTTTATTCCATCGTTATCGGTCAATCCAACCTCGGGGTTTGAGCTAGGGTTAACCCTGGCAGCTTTAAAGGTTTTTGGTACGCCTGATAATACATCGCTTTCAACGGGTTCGTTAGAAGTATCGGCATCTACCAAAGGGCTTGCGTATATCAGTTATAAACACAGTATCTACTTCCCGAAAAATAATTGGAGTTTGCAGGGTAATTGGCTAATAGGCCGCACCCAGGTAAATGACTACGGTTTAGGTACGGGCCAAAGCAGCGCTTATGGTGCTAATTACATAGCCGGCGGGGTTGCGGTTGATGAGGTTTACAAGCTTAAATACACATCGGTGAAATTTAAAGAGACTGGCTACAAAAAAATAGTCGGTAATTTTTACGGAGGTTTAGGTATTAGTTTAAATGCCTATACCGGCATTGATGAAGGCAACCGCGATAATATTAATGCTTATCATTACCAATACACCAATGAGTTAGGTGTACCGCTATGGCATTACCTGGCTAATTCGTTTTCATTTAATCTTCAATACGATACCCGTGATCATCCCAACCAACCGTATAAGGGAATTTTTGCAGACTTAGGGGTAAAGTCATACAAAAAAGCTATTGGTAGTTCTGAGAATGCTACGCAGTTAACTTCGGAATTTAGAAAGTATTGGAGTTTATCGGCATCTACGCCACAGCATATGCTGGCCTTTTGGCACTGGGGCAGTTATTCGTTAGCCGGAAGATTGCCTTATCTTGAATTGCCTGGTACGGGCACAGATAATGATGAGCGCAGTGGCCGGGCTTACACCATTGGGCGTTTTAAGGGCGAATCGTTTTTCTATTCAGAAACTGAATACCGTTTCCCTATTTTAAAAAATAAGTTTATTAGCGGCGTTACCTTTATCAACGCACAATCTGCCAGTAGTAACACGGGTACGCATCGTGTAAAATTGTTTCAGAAGTGGGAGCCGGGCGCAGGAGTAGGCGTTCGGATATTATATAATAAATACACCCGATCAAACATATGTATCGACTACGGCGTTGGTAACTACGGCGCTAAAGGATTGTTTATAAACTTAAACGAGGCGTTTTAATAATTTCCTATTCGTTTCTCGTCAGGATTTTTGAGACCAAACATAGTAACTGTCTTTGCATTTGGCACAAAACTGTTTTTTTATTGGTACAAACCATAAAACGTTTCTGACAAGCCAACTTCTGTGCAAATGATAATGATAAGGGTGTCCACACCGTGGACAATTTTTACCGGATCGGATATTAAATAAAGAAGCCAAATTAGTGTTTATAATTTTCGAGTTATCGCTAAATTATAAAACTAAAATTAAAGTTAAAAACTATTTTTTTAACACATGAATTTTTGAATTGCATTTAAAACAAAAATAACGTTTCAATGGCAGCCAAAAAAGGAAGGTTTTTACTAATAACGACCGCGGTATTCGCGTGTCGAGGCTTGTGCCGCATCTACGGCACATATCAGGGGAATACGACTGAGGATTTTTGTCGTGATCAATTAATAACACCATGCGTGTTTAAAGGTTTTTGTCAATAGTTATCCAAATATAACATTTATTTTACAATCGTATGTTAAATAATAGTTTATTTTTTGGTTAAGATAAAGTGCTGTTTTTGTGTTTGATACGATTAATGATAGCTGTTATTAATCCATAAAAAAGCGCCGGTTAATTAAAAAATCAACCGGCGCTTTTATTTATAAATGTTTGATAATTAATCGTGTTTCCTGATCACTGTAACATTTTTTGATGGGTGAGTTACCGTATGATGTCTGCGATAATACGAACGGGCGGCGGCTCTTCTCTTTTTTTCTTTAGCACGGCGGGTTTCGTTACCCACAATATAACCTCCACCAGCCCCAATTGCACCGCCTATCAACGCACCGCCTACATTTTTACCTATAAGGCCGCCTACTACGGCGCCACCGGCTCCGCCAATAATAGCGCCTTTGGCCTGGCTGCTCATTTTCTTTTTTTCCTGGGCAATTGTATATCTGCTATCTGCAATTAAAACTGTTAATAACATACTGAAATAAAAAAATATCTTTTTCATGGTTGATGGTTTTTGTGTAATCTTCGTGATTAAAACAAATACCAAGCCACAGTCTATTTTTTTACAGCAGCCACGCGCGATCCGTTTTTGTCCAGCGTTTCAAACACTATGTTTTTATCATCGAGCTTAGAAACAAAGAAAGGAAATGTGCGTGTTTTACCTTCGCCCAATTGCTCGGTATAATTGATGTTATTATTGTCAATCACAAATGTGCCATGTGATAATACCTTGCCACCCCAGTGTATAATTAACTCATTATTAGCTTTAAAGCTAATGTAAGGGTCTTGCTCGGCCAGTTGGGTTGCGGTAAGCGTATCCGCCAGGGCATCACCATCGGTTTTATTTATTTTAACGTATTTCCAATCCCCGTAAAGGGCTTCTTTTTTTATGCCGTGCGTGCAGGCCGTAAGCAAAGATGCTATAACAGCGAATAGGAAAAGTGTTTGTTTTATCATACAGATTTATGGATTAGTGATAGATATGCAAGTTTTAAAACCTTACTGTATGCAAGATGTTAAATTATAACAAGTATATCAACCGCTAAAATAACAACATCATGAGTATCCAAAAAGACGAAGCCAAAAGCGCCGGAAAGAAAGCCGGCGAGACTGAAGAGTTAAAAACAGATAGCCCAATTAGCGAGAAGGATGAAGTAAAAGCGGCCGAACAACGCATGGCTAAACAACAAAAGCAGGGCGATAACAAATTGAAATCTAAAGACAAGTAATACTTAACAATTTGGCCGGATTTCGATTAGTTTTTTAATTTCGTTGTAACATACGCAGTTGCGCGTAGTTTAATTATAAACTAAATTTCAAAATCACTTATGATTAATAATCACGAGATTGACTATCGCATTTTTGGCGAAGAAATGCAATACGTTGAAGTGGAGCTTGACCCTAACGAGACCGCTATCGCTGAAGCAGGTGCCTTTATGATGATGGACGATGGCATACAAATGCAAACCATTTTCGGCGATGGCAGCCAACAACAGGGAGGTGGGCTGATGGGTAAATTGTTCAGTGCCGGCAAACGTTTGCTGGTAGGCGAAAGTTTATTTATGACGGCTTTTACTAATGTTGGATATGGTAAACGTAAGGTGAGTTTCGCTTCGCCGTACCCAGGTAAAATAATACCGCTAAACCTCGTTAATTTAGGCGGCGCGGTAATCTGCCAAAAAGATGCTTTTTTATGTGCAGCTAAAGGCGTGTCTATCAATATAGAGTTTCAGCGTAAATTGGGTACCGGCTTATTTGGCGGCGAAGGTTTTATTATGGAACGATTAGAAGGCGATGGTATGGCCTTTATGCATGCCGGTGGTCACGTTTTTGAGCGCGAGTTGAAGCCTGGTGAATTAATTCAGATAGACACAGGTTGTTTAGTAGGATATACCCAGGGTGTAAATTTTGATATTCAATACATTGGCGGTATCCGTAATAAAATATTTGGCGGCGAAGGTATATTTTTTGCCACTTTACGCGGACCGGGTAAGGTATGGGTTCAAACGCTGCCGGTGAGTCGTTTGGCCAGCCGCATATTGAGTTACGCAGGAGGGAGCCGAAAGGAAGAGGGTAGTATACTTGGCGGTTTAGGTAATTTACTGGACGGCGACGGTTATTGATCGCGGCTCGCTATCATACATAAACAAAAATCCCCGGCTATTGGCCGGGGATTTTCTATTTTAATGCTTTAACTTCTGTTTTTAATTCCTGTATCTGTTGCTGAGCTTGTCTATTCTCCAAATAGAAGTAGATAGCGGTTGCTAAAAATATCTTGCCTAAAATAAATACGGCTGCAAATACCCATTTCCAGGCTTTGTGCACGCGCATGTGGCTGTCTTGTATATCGGCGTCGATATATCTTGGGGCGTCTTCTTTGGGTCTGAATGATTGTTCCTGGCGTTCTTTAAATGGATTAGGCGCAGTTTGCTCCCTTAAAATAATATCATCTATTGCCGAATCTATTTTATCCCAGGCGCCGGGCGGCGGCGGTATAGCCATTACAGCAGCCATCAGCTCCATATCAAGCTCCAATTGCTCTAAAGCTTGTTTAACTTCAGGATATTTTTGTGTGAAATACAATATCTCGCGCTCTTCTTCTTGAGTGGCGCTACCGGTAACATATGCTTCAAGCATCCCGCTGTCTAAATATTTTTGTATATCTAAGTTCACTATGCGGCCCTCCTTATGGCTGCAAAAGCCTGTTGTAAAATCTTCCTGATCTCATCTTCACCCTTATCCAACTCAGCGGCTAATTTACCGATACTTTTACCATTGTAATGTATATTACAAAATACTATTTGCTGCTCCGCATTCATCCGGCTTAAAAACTTATTCGGACGGGCGGGTACGTTATCAGCAGGCGGGCAATCCGGCACGGTTTCAAAAAAACTGTTTAAAGATCTCCTTGCCATTTGCTGTAAACGATTATAAGTGTTAACACCAGGTTGCAAAACATCTTGCAAATGCTGCGGTAAATCATTAAACACCGATAATAAATATTGTTCGGCTATTTGCTTGTCCTTAACCACCTCGTAAATATAACCGTACAGCAAACCTGCATACTGATCATAAATAGCGCGTGTGGCCGATGAACCGCTGTTCGATATAATTTGCTGATTCAAAACCCGATAGTGTTAATAGTTAGTGCAAATATCTTAAAAATCAACGTAAATATATATATAAATAAACTGCCATACTTACGTTGAAGTTAAAAAAATATGCTTTGTGGAAAAAATAACGGTTGTGGTAAACCACACCTCAAACAAAATAGCCTCCGCACAGCTTTGCCTATTATAAAACTGCTGTACTATGAGAAGCGAGACCCCACGCGCAGTAATGCGTGTTTTTAATGGTGATTTAAAATTAGACGATGCTGCATTGAACAAATTGTTTTTAAAACAGCTTGACAACATCTATTGCATAAAAAAACATTTGTTAGAAGTTTTACCGCCAATGGCCGATTCGGCTTCGTTCGCGGGATTAAGAAACGCTATTCTTCAAAATGTTGATCAGCTAAAATTGCAGATATTGCGTATGGATTTAATTTATAAACTTTATCGGGCAAAATATTCAAATCATAACTGTATTGGTGTAAAAACATTATCGCTTGAGGCCTACATTGCAACACGCGGCCAGGAACAATCGGTAGTTGAGCGCGATTTTGCCTTGCTGATTCATTTGCAGATTACAGAAAGCGTAGAGATGGCCTATTTCACAATGCTACGTAATATCGCCGCAAGTTTGGATAACAGGGAGGTGGAGGCCTTGCTCGATGAAAACTTCAACGCCGCTAACGGAAGCAAAAAGTTATACGAATTAATTGCCAGAGAATACATTTCGTAAGCTTTTTTTAATTTCTACGATTTATATTGGCTTACTGATAAGAAGCACAAATAATTGTGCGTTTATAGATGATTATGAATAAATGGTTACTGGTAATAGCAAGCGTTTGTGTAATGACTAAACAGGTTAAAGCACAGGATGTTATTAAAACCAATAATCAGGTAGATACCGTAGGGAAAACCGATTTGGGAGATGTTTTTACAAACCTTTTCAATATGAAACCCCACGGTATTAAAGAAAAAAATGGCAGGTCGGTTTACTTTTCTTTTCTGCCTGTTGCCCAAAACGTACCGGGGGGCGGTACGGCGCTAATCACCACCACAACAGCCGGTTTTTACCTGGGCCCGCGCGATAGCACTTATATCTCTAACGTTGTTTTTACACCTTATTTAAATTTTGCGGGGCGTTTTGGTTTGCCACTCCGATCATCTTTGTGGACAAAAAACAATGGCTGGAATATCCAGGGCGATACCCGCTTTTTAGTTTATCCGCAATATACCTGGGGTTTGGGCGGTCGCCAGGCCGAAGAAAATAAAATACTGGTAAACTATAAATACATCCGCTTTAACCAGGCTGCCTTAAAACGGATTACTAATTATTTTTATGCAGGGGTAGGATACGCTTTAGATTATCATATCGATATATCTGACGAAAAGACCAGCAACGCGGTGCTACGTAGTTTCACTGGATATCAGTTTGGGGCTGCTAACGATAATAACTCCTTTTCGTCGGGTTTTACGCTTAATTTACTGTACGATACCCGTAACAATGCTTTTAACCCAATGCCGGGTACTTACCTGAACGCGGTATACCGTTATAATTCGCGGATGCTGGGTAGCGATAATACCTGGCAATCACTTTACGTTGATACGCGCAAGTACATATCGCTAAGCCACGGACGCAAAAAAGAGGTGCTGGCACTATGGAGTTATTATTGGACAACCTTAAGCAAAGCAGCCCCATACCTGGATTTGCCGAGCATTGGTTGGGACCCCTACAATTCATCGGGACGAGGGGTGGAGCAAAATCGTTATCGCGGCCAGGCCTTACTCTATGCCGAAGCCGAATACCGTCGGGATTTAACTAATAACGGCCTGTTTGGTTACGTTGTTTTTATAAACGCCAGTTCGGTTACGGAAGCCGCCGCCCGTAATTTCAGGTACATTAATCCCGCCGCCGGAGCCGGCCTTCGTATCAAGTTTAATAAAGGGTCAGATACCAATGTCTCACTTGATTACGGTTTCAGCAAATCGTATAACACGTTTATGATTGGGTTAGGGGAGGCATTTTAGGTGCCTTCGGCGTCATTATGCTTCGCGTCATTGAGTCATTCGCTTCGCTGTCATTAGTCACTGCTCACTAATGTATATCCGTAATCGTAATATCGGCGTGCATTTCCATAGGGATGATTTTACCGCCGGGTACTTTGGGGCTGTCTTTAATTTCGGTATTGCCCTTAATAGTTTGGCTGATGGTGGACTGTTTTAACCAGCCAGTTAGTTTATCTACCACAATATCAGCCGTCATAAAACCATCCTGGTTATTGCGTACCTGCATGCCGTTAACGGGTTTATAGGTATCCCGATCGGGATAAGCAATGGTTGATGCCGCGTGGATTTGGTAAAAAGTTTCGGTGATGTCGCGCAGATCATAAACCGTATGCACCAAAGCTGTACTTGCGCCGGCCAGTTGACTGTCGCTGCTCCAAACTACGCCTTTTTTTACTGTTACCGATGGGAAGATGGCGGTACCCATTTCAAAGTTACTTTTAAAGGCGCTTTCGCCAAAGGTTTGCATCATAATACTGCCAATCCTTGCCTTTTGCTCGTCGGTTAAGTTGGAGTTTGCATTAATAATGTTTTCAATTATTGCGCTGGTACCTTTCACCCCCGTAAGGTTGCCTGAACGGGACATGGTAACGTTAAAGGGCTGGTTTTTAAAAGCGGCGAATACGGCTGAGGCAGGATCGGCAAGATTGGTTCGTTCTGAACTATAGCTAACTGTTCCGCCCTGCATCTCCATTTTTAAAAGCAGGCTTTCGTATTTAACCGACATATCGTAGAGGCTGTCTCTGATTCCGGTAACCGTAAAGGCGATGCGACCTGCCACGTTGGTATTGCTGACTATTCGTTTATCATTGATGATTTGTGTTACCGATACGCTTGCAGTGGTAAGATAATAATAGGTATTGCCCTTAGTCAATCTTAAGCCCAGTTGATAATACTGAGCGCTGCAGGTTACAGCAAAGCAAACGGAAAAAGTAAACAGAAAGAAGAATTTCTTCATTTTGCAATTTTAGCAATAATGTTTAAACGTAAGTGATGTGCGATAAATTATTTGACCTTAGCTACAGAACCGCTAAACCTAAACCCGATTGAAACGTAAAGCCCGTAAACGAAGCATAGCGGAGTGCGGACTTGTAGTGAAAAGCGGGGCTATCGGACGCTATGAAAAACTAACGTTCATTTCAAAAAAGAATTCAACCACGGAGAGCACAGAGATTTTTCACAGAGAACACAGAGCAATTTTTATCCAGTAACAAAAACTTTGTGCGCTCTGTGTTTTTCGTGATTACGCAAATCTCTGTGTCCTCTGTGGTAAAACTCATCATCGTTGGAAAAATTCAACACTTCAAAAATATTTCTTAAAATTCTTGTAACATACCTGCTACACCATAGTCATAATGCCGATTTTATAGCCGAGGTACTTCATAATGCTATAATCATCGTTCCCGATCCGCACCTTAAGGATCACGCTTAAATTTTAATCATAAAAACAATTTAATTTCTTAATCAAAATGGCTGATTTAATTTTCCACTTATGGTGGGTAGTGCCCGTTGCGGCTGCTTTATTGTTGTACAAATCTGTATTACGTGTGTTTTTTGGTATGATCATCGTGCCCGACGATCGTATTGGTTTGGTAGTGAAAAAGTTTGCCCTTTACGGGGATAGCCGCCTGCCGGATGGGCGTATTATTGCCACTAAAGGAGAAGCAGGTATGCAGGCTAAACCTTTGGCGCCGGGCTTGTACTGGCGCATGTGGCCGTGGCAATACGGTATTACCATGGAAAACTTTACCATTATAGAACAAGGTAAGCTTGGACTGGTAAAGGCTAAAGACGGTGCACCGATGGACACCGGCCGTGTGCTGGGTAAACCCGTTGACTGTGATAAGTTTCAGGATGCGCAGGCGTTTCTTGAAAATCATGGACAAAGAGGCCCTCAGGCAGCGTTTTTAACGCCGGGTAGCTATCGTATCAACACTTTTCTTTTCGAGATTGTGATGGTGCCTATTACCCAGGTGCACGAAAATAAAGTAGGTATTATTACCACGCTTGACGGTGAGCCCCTGGAAAAAGGTGAAATTGCCGGTGGCCCTGTTGCCGGTCACCGTAACTACCAGGACCCGATGGCTTTTATTCAAGCTGGCGGTAAAAAAGGTTTACAGGAAGACGTGATACTTGCCGGTACTTATTACCTTAACCCATGGTTTGCGATATTGGAACAGGTGGAGATGATGCATATCCCGATAGGATTTGTGGGTGTAGTGAACTCGTTCGTCGGTCCTGAAGGTAAAGATACCAGCGGGATGGCCTTTAAGCACGGTAACATTGTTGCCAAAGGCGAAAAAGGTGTTTGGAACGATCCGTTAGACCCCGGCAAGCACCCGGTAAACATTTATACCCACACGGTAGAAATTGTACCTACAACCAACATTGTACTGAATTGGGCCAATAGCCGTACCGAATCGCACGAGTTGGATAAGAACCTGTGTACCATTAGCGTACGTTCATCTGATGGGTTTACCTTTAATTTGGACGTATCACAAATTATCCACATTCCGCATAACGAGGCGCCAAAAGTGATTGCCCGTTTTGGTAACATGAAAAACCTGGTATCGCAAGTGTTAGAGCCTACCATTGCTAACTACTTCCGTAACTCGGCCCAAAAAAGTGGTGTGATTGAGTTTTTAACCAACCGTTCGCAACGCCAGGAAGATGCCAGGGCGCAAATAGCATCGGTACTGCTGGCTTATAATGTTGAGGGCGTTGATACCCTGATTGGTGACATTGTGCCACCGGAAGCCTTGATGAAAACCCTTACCGACCGTAAAATAGCCGAAGAGGAAAAACATACTTACGAGATTCAACGTAACGCGCAGATTGAGCGTAAGGAATTTGAAAGCGCCCGGGCCGGTGCAGATATGCAGCCAGAGGTTGTAAAATCGACCCGCCAGGTAGAGATCAATACCCAAATGGCGGCTGCCAAGGTAGCCAGCGCCAAAGGTGATGCCGAATCTAAAACCATTAATGCTAAAGCGGATGCTGAGGTACAAACCATTAACTCTAAAGCTAACGCTTTAGCTACCGAGGTTAACGGTAACGCCGATGCAGGTAAAATTAAAGCGATAGGTTTGGCCGAAGCCGAAGTAACCAAACAAAAAACCGAAGCCATGGGTACCGAACAATACGCCATTGTACGCGTAGCGGAGGCCCTGGCTCAAAACGGTGTGAAATTAGTGCCTGAAATACTGGTAAACGGCCAAAACGGTGGCGGCAACGGTATCATCGATGCGTTGATCGGGACCGAACTTTTTAAGAAGTTAAAGGAGGAGAATGATGCTAATAAAAATTAAAAGTCAAAATTAAAAAGTAAAAAAAGAACGCCGTCCCGGAAATGGGACGGCGTTTCACATTTACATTAACTATACTGAATTTATTAACCTATTAATGTTAGCGTTTGCGATGCCGGCTTATGCGCAGCCCATAAGATATCCAACTGTACCTGGCAATAGCGTTTTGATGCTTCTATAAAGGCATTGATGGCGTTGTTATGGCAGTCTTCTTCGCGCATTTGGCGGTTAAAGGTGCCGTGCCAAATATTGATCTTTTCGTCGGGAGTGGTTACGCGTACCCAGTTGCGTTGGTTTAGCCAAGTGTTAATTTCCTTCAGATGTTCCTCTTCGGCTCCCGGAAATTCTGCGCGCAGCATAATGTGGTTCATGGTGGTTGATAATGTTTTTTGATAGATTGATAATACAAAATTACCGCTGTGCGGAACACATTCCCACCGTGTTTTCACGGTATTTAATGTTTTTTAAACGCTAAAACAATTAGTAAATGGCGTATTAAATTCAGAACTTAGCCATCCAGAAATTTTAACATGGCTACAGAAGTAAAATGCCCGTCGTGCGGTACTCCCTTTCAATTGGAGGAAGCGATGGCCGAAGAATATAAAAAAGACCTGCGCCTGAAAATGCAGGAATACACCCGTCAAAAAGAGCAGGAATATAACCTTAAACTTAACGAGTTTGCCGTTAAAGAGCAGCAGCAACAATTGGTTTTTCAGCAAACCCTGCAAAACGAAAAGAAAGCTCTGCAGTTAACGCTTGAACAAAATCTGCGCAAATCCATCGCATCCGATTTTGAAAATCAGTTGCTGATGTTGCAAAAAAGCAAGGAAGAAACCGACGAGAAATTAAAAACATCGCGCCAAAAAGAACTGGAATTTCTGCAAAAAGAACAAGCGCTGGTACGGAAAGAGGAAGACCTCCAACTGGAAATGCAGCGCAAATTACAAGAACAGCGCGAGAGCCTGGCGCAGGAAATCCGTAAACAGGAAGCCGAAAAATCTCAGCTAAAAGATACCGAACACCTGTTACGCCAGCGCGAACTGGAAAAGCAACTGGACGACCAAAAGAAATTGGTTGACGAAATGAAGCGCAAAGCTGAGCAAGGCTCTATGCAGCTACAGGGCGAAGTGCAGGAATTGATATTGGAAGAGCATCTGCGTAACTTTTTCCCGTTTGATGTGATAGGCGAGGTAGGTAAGGGCGTTCGTGGTGCCGATTGTGTGCAAACCGTCCGCAATCAGTTTGGGCAGGAGTGCGGTAAAATCATCTACGAAAGCAAGCGCACCAAAACCTTCAGTATGGAGTGGATTGAGAAGCTGAAGAAAGATATGCGCAGTGTTGGGGTAGATGTGGCTGTTATCGTCACTCAATGTTATCCTAATGGTATGGACTGCTTCGGCCAGATGGACGGCGTATGGATCTGCTCGTTTGATGAAGTAAAGGCGGTGGCTTATGTGCTGCGCGATGGGATTATTAAACTGGCTAATCAAAGTAAATCGCAGGAGAACAAGGGCGATAAGATGCACTTACTCTACGATTACCTCACCGGCAACGAATTTGGCGAACAATGGAAAGCTATCCGTGAAGGTTACCTCAGCATGAAAATGTCCATCCAGCGCGAACGAGATGCCATGGAAAAAATGTGGAAAGCCCGCGAAAAGCAATTGGAAAAAGTGTTGTTAAATGCAGCCCACATTAAAGGATCTATCGAGGGTATTGCGGGTACTGATTCTATTCAGTTGAGTTTGACGGATGAGGCGGATGACGCGTTGCTTTTAGAATAAAACTGCACTTTGTCATTGCGAGGTACGAAGCAATCGCGGATAAGCAAAGCCGCTCTTTAAGTCCGCGATTGCTTCGTGCCTCGCAATGACAAAGTTTTATACCTGTCCTACATCAACAAAATATCAATCCTGTGCGCGTGCACCATATTTAACTGGTGCGACCAGGCGAAGAGCGTAAAATGGCCGTCGACTGAGGCTACCATGGCCTGGGCATCCCGTTGATCGTACACAAACTGCGCGGCAGCTAAATGCCGGGTGCCGCCATTTTGGGCGGGGTGCATATATACCGGTTTGCCATCGGTAACCGGTTCGGTCATAATCATCTGGTCTACCGGGATACTTACCTCGGCGCGGGCTATTTTGGCGCCAAAAGCTAACAGATCGTTGTCGCGGTTAATAACTGTAGCGCCATCTACCGCTGTAAAACCACCGATGATATCTATCGCATTACGCAAGCCTTGTTTCCAAACCAGGTTGCGTTGATGTTTAGGCTGTTTCAGCAGCTCTGATATCACAGTATAGGGTGGACTTACCGGGTAATTTATAGGCTTGATGATAGAATTATACCAGGCATCCGATCCTGTTGGGACTATCAAAACCAAACCACCGCGATTATGCGCCCGCATTGCTGTCGCCAGTTCTACCAGGATATTAAATGAATCGCCGGGGGCGGAGGGGAGCGGCATATCCAACAAGGATTCGATCAACTCGGGCGAATTATCAAGGCTTATGTTTTGCTCGTCAATCACCTTTATTTCATCGCCACGTAACACGGCTATGTTGACAAACTTACCAAAGCCGTCTATTCGGCGGTGTTTAATAACCAGCAGTCCCGGTTCAACAACTTCCAGCACAAAACAAATGCCCGGAATAGCATGAGTAGTACCCCAAACGGATAAGGAGTCGCCATCATACCAAACGCCTAAGTGAATACCCGGATGCTCTACAGCCGGGGCCAGTTTGGTTAAATTGCGGGGAGTAAGGCGTAATTTATTTTCGAATATTAGTGGTTTACCGGCCTGCTCGGGCGGTAAAAAGGCCAGTGATATTTTAGGCGGGTGTCCTTCCTCGCGGCGCAGACTGGCCCAAAAAGCGATATCAACAATAGATTCAATTACCGAAACCGACGGCACGCAAGCCAGGTCCTGCTCATCTAACTGACGGGCCAGTTCCAGATGCCGCAATAAATGCGCTTCAATTTTGAGGGCCACCATGCGGGCGGGCAGGTACGATGGTTCGGATAACATTCACGCAAATTAGGCAACATCATTGATAATGATGTAGAGCTTGTGTAAAAAATGCAGGCCTGTTTAAAACCAGTAAAAATCGTTCAGTTAAATTTTTTGAAAAGTTTGGCCGGGTAATAAATTTCAATAACTTTGTAATTCAAAGTACTTTTAATATGTTTAAGTTTGACGTCCGATATTTTACCGTTGCCTTTCTGTTGTTTTGGGTAGAGGTGCATATTGATTTGTATGTACACGATCCTTTTATTCGCCCCTCATTTGGCGACTTTTTGATTGTGATCTTCCTGTATTGCTTCTTTAAAAGCTTTTTAAATACACCGGTAATGGCTACAGCATTGGCTACTTTATTTATAGCTTACGCGATAGAAGTATCTCAATACTTTCATTTTGTATATGCAATGGGCTGGGGCAATTCGCATTTGGCACGAGCCATCTTCGGCACTACTTTTCAATGGAGCGATCTGTTGATGTATACGCTTGGCATCTTACTGGTTATTGAGCTTGAGCGCAGACGGGTAAAACGAAGCATCAGTAAAATGTATCAACAAAATCCATCAAAATAATATGGAGACTTTTGTAAACGAACATTCTATCGTACGGAATATTTGGGGAAAGGCCGATACGATACTGTTCATTTTCGCCGGTTCGGCAGCGGAGTTTGCTTTGAATAAGGCGGTTGATTGGTTGTATTTTACAGGCCATTTGCCTGCCGATCCGCTCGGTCGTTTGTTTTCAACGGTCGCATACGCCCGACAAATTATCTTTGCGGATAATGATTCCGCACTGAAAGCTATCGATCAGATCACTGCCATTCACAAAGGAGTTGAACAATCGCGTGGTGCACAAATCCCCGATTGGGCGTACCGCGATGTTTTATTTATGTTGATAGATTACTCCATCCGGTCGTTCGAGTTACTGGAACGCAAAATGACCCTCGTCGAGAAAGCTGAAGTGTTTGAGGTGTTTAACAAAGTAGGCCAGCGCATGCGGTTAAAGGGACTACCAGGGGGATATTTGGAATGGGAGCAGATGCGTGCCGAACATTTGCAGCAAGATTTAATCAGCAGCGATTTTACCATCGATTTGTATAAACAATATCGCAAACACCTGGGCCCGGTCCGTTACCTGTTGTTAAAGCAGGTACAATTAATGGTAACGCCTGCAAAGGTTAAGCAAATGCTATCAATTGGCCGGATAGCTTATTTTTTGCCTTTGCTATACGGATACAGGCTAATCAGGTCAATCAAACTCGAACGCCCGTTTCGGGACGCCCTATTGCCTGAAAAGTACAAGGCGCAGATTATAGCGTTAGACAATTAACAATTAATCTAAAATTTACTCTCCCCAGGCTGTCACTACCAGCCTGCGGTTGCCGCCGTAATTACGATGTTCGCACAGGTAAATTCCCTGCCAGGTGCCCAAGGCTAACCGGCCGTTAGTAATGGGTATTGTAACCGAACTACCCAGCATGGCGGCTTTTAAATGTGCGGGCATATCGTCAGATCCTTCATCATCGTGGCGGTAATCGGGGTCATTCTCTGGGACGGCCTTATTAAAATACATTTCAAAATCTATACGCACAGTTGGGTCTGCGTTTTCGTTGATACTAAGTGAGGCCGAAGTATGTTGTATAAATACCTGGCAAATACCAACACGTATCTCTGCTATCTGTGGCAGCGCGTGTAAAACTTCGGCAGTGATGATGTGGAACCCGCGCTTGCGTTCGCGTAGTTGTATAGCTTGCTGATATATTTTCATATGGGTTAGTACAGCCTTAAAAGTAAAATGGTTTTAGCCAATCGGGGTGAAAATTCAAAAAAAATATTTTTTTCAAATATGTTTATACAATTAAAAATTCTGCTAATTTTGAGGAGTTATTTTAATAGGGGTATTGAATAACTATCACCAAAACCGGATCGAAAGGTCCGGTTTTATTTTTTTAAGCCGTTTTGTAAAATGAAGTATCAGTTAGGCGATTTTGTACGATTTGTTGATGAGAACCTGGAAGGGTATGTAACCCGTATTATCAGCGCCGATATGATAGGTGTTACCGGTGCCGATGATTTTGAGATTCCGGTTCCGGTTAACAAAGTAACATCTGTACACGGCCATAAAACTGCCGGTCAGGATGCCGGCGACAGTAAAGCTGTCAGCACTATTCCCGACGAGTTATTTAAAGATAAAGGCATTTACCTTGCGGTAGTGACAGATCAAAAAACTGCTGCCGTGGCACACTTTTACTTGGTTAATCAAACCTCGTATCAGTTGCTTATCACTTTGTCCAGCTTAAAAGATCAGGTTAATAAGGGAGAGTTTGCCGGGATCGTGGCCCCAGCATCCTATCAAAAAATATATTCGGCGCCCATGGCCGATTTGCAGATTTGGCCGCAGCTGACTTTCCAAATTCTGTATCATACCACGCAGAACAAAAAAGTTAACGCTCCGCTGGTTATTACCGAGAAATTTAAAGCGAAAGACTTTGCCGGGACTAAAAAACCTGTACCGATGCTGAACGAAAACGGCTGGCTGATCAGGCTGGACGAAGACGATCTGGTTATCGATACCGAAAAATTAAAAGAAAGCTTTTTTAAACCGGCTGATGAAAAGCGTTTAGTTGATAAACCAACCAGCGAAGTTGACCTGCACATAGAAACACTGCGCGACGATCATCATTTTATGAGCAGCGCCACTATTCTCAATCTTCAGTTAGATCATTTTAAGAAAGCGCTGGAGGCTGCCATTGTACACCAACTGCCTGAAATTACTTTTATCCACGGTACAGGCAACGGTATTTTAAAGCACGAGATACATAAGTTGTTAGGGAAAAACAATAAGATCCAAACCTTTATGGATGCCCGTAAAGAGAAATTTGGCTACGGTGCCACTAAGGTAATTCTGAAATAATTACTCTGCTTGCTTTGAGTAATCTTTTGGAGGATAATCGCCAAGCATAGCTTTAACCAGTTTGTAGATGCCGTAAACGGCAAAAGGGGCTACTACAACGTCAAGCGTGTAATGCACATGCTGCACCAGTAGTAAAAAACCTACAATTATTACTGCCAATAAACCGATAATCCGGTCTGTTTTCTTTTCCAATGTAAGAAAGATCAGAAAAAGAGTAGAGGTATGGCCTGAGAAGAAAAGATCTTTAGTGATATCGTTATTGCCGTAAAAGATACCGGTAAGTGGATCAACCAATTGAATTAAACCCGCCGGCGGGTCAAGCTTGATGAGGCTGATGGTGGCAAAACGCACCAAAATGATGATTGAATAAGCCCATACATAGGTAACATACATTGCCGGCTTTTTAGCCGCGCGATAAATTGCCAATGCGCCCATTCCCCAAATAATGCTGAAGATCACGATAGACACATCGTGTGCCGGAATCATATCCAGCAGAAAATCGTCCATCTGCACACCTTTCCTTTTCTGTATAGCAGTAAAAAAGAAAGGCATAATAGCCAGACAAACAGCTAACAAAGCCGAACCCCCGATCAACTCAAAACGGGCCACTGAAGTGCTCCATAAGTCTTTCCAGTTTGCTTTGCGGGATATGGTATTGGTTTTGCTCAAGTTTAATATTAATTATGGGCAGCAAAATTAATAGTTTTCTATTAAATGTTAAATAAAAATTAATGGTGTGTTAATAAATGGCTCTCTCGTGATAATGGCTATTAGAGTTAAGGTAGATGACGCCTTGTAATACGGTTAAGATTATAGAATCAGGAATCAAGACAAAAAACGTACTGAAATAAAAAGAGGCGGAAAATCATTCGATTTTCCACCTCTTTTTATTGGTCTTAATTCTTGACTCTTTTGTCTTGATTCTCTTCTAAAAGAATTAGCTTTTAGCAAACTCAGTGTTGATAGTTAAAGCAACTTCTTCGCTAACTACTGCAGAAGGAATTTTAGCGCCTACACCAAAATCTTTACGGTTAAGGGTACCAGTTACTTTAAAACCTGCTACCGGTTTGCCGGTTTGCTGGTTGTTGTACTGACCACGGAAAGTTGCATTTAAAGTAATTGGTTTAGTAACACCATGCATAGTTAAGTTACCGCTTACTTTGTAATTTTTGTCGTCAACTTTTTTAAATGAAGTGCTTTTGAAAGTTAAAGTTGGATATTTAGCAGCTTCAAAAAAATCAGGGCTTTTCAAGTGACCGTCACGTTGATCGTTGTCGGTGTTGATTGAAGCAACATCGGCAGTCAGATCAACAACTGCATCGCTAAAATCATCTTTCGATGTAGTAACGGTTGCTTTAAAGTTTTTAAAAGTACCTTCCACGTCCGATACCATCATGTGTGTTACGGTGAAATTTAGTTTAGAGTGGGCTGAGTCTACAGTCCAGGTACCATCTGCAATTGGTTTAAAAGCTAATAAAGCAACGGCAGTAAACAGGGTGATTAGTGTCTTTTTCATTATGTATGTTAAATTAAATGTTTAAACATACAAATGTTGTGATAATAATTGGTTCCGGCAATTGATCTATATCAACTAATTGTAATAATTACAGTTAACACCAATGCGCTAATAATATAGGCCTGTATGCATTAATATTACTAATAATTATAACGCAATATTACTATTTTAATAAAATCCTGCCTTTTTAGTGATTATGATATTTTGAATTATTAATTGATAAATGTCTAATTAACAGTAATTTATGTAAAAAATATTTGTGATTTTTTGCAAATATTTCAATATTTCTACCTACAATTGTTACGGACTTTCAACCAATTCACCAAACTCTTACCTCAATGGAGTTAAAACCTATATCCGCAATAAGTCGTTTTGGGATGCTGGCCGTTTTGCTCAGCCTGTTTGCATTTGCCATCCCGCGCGAGGACGATCCGATAGACAAACTGGTAGCCGCCCTGCAAAAATGGACTACGGTTCATCCGCAGGAAAAAGTTTACCTGCATACCGATAAACCGTACTATGCTTTAGGCGATACTATCTGGTTTAAAGGCTACATAACAACCGGCAGCCGGCACCAGCTATCGGCTATCAGCGCTTCGGTATATGTTGATCTCATTAACGAGCAGGATTCACTGATCCGTTCGTTAAAGCTTCCCGCCACCAGCGGTATGGTGATGGGCGATTTTACTCTTAACGATGAGCTGAAGGAAGGTAACTATCGCTTACGGGCCTACACCCAATGGATGCGCAACGCGGGCGAGGAATACTTTTTCGATAAAACCTTCACAGTAGGTTCTGTATTCAGTAATAATATCATTACCAAAGCCGGTTACGAATACAAAACGGTTGATGGTAAACAAGTACTTACAGCCACACTAAATTATACCGACGATCAGGGCAAGCCGCTGGCCAACAAAAATGTGCAGTACCGCATCATGATCAACAAAATTCAGCAATGGGTTAAAACGGTAAAGACGGATGCCAACGGAAGCATCCCGGTCAGCATCTCTAACGAAAAACAGGTGGATTTGACCGGAGCTTATATCCGCACGGTTATCAGTAACAGCAGCGGTAAGGATGTTATTAAAGATTTCCTTATTAAAGCCAGTTTAAGCCAAAGCGATGTGCAGTTTTTCCCGGAGAGCGGCAATCTGGTAAACGGCGTCGTTTCGCGGGTGGGGTTTAAAGCCATTGGGATAGATGGTTTGGGCATCAACATCACCGGCAAGATCATCGATAATGAAAATCATGAAATAGCGGATATCAACACCTTACATTCAGGTATGGGCAGCTTCTTTCTTAAACCCGAAGCCGGTAAAAGTTATACCGCTACAATCAACTTCGCCGATGGCTCTGTTAAAAGCATCAGCCTGCCTAAAGCTAATGATGATGGTTATGTACTGAGCGTTTATCAACCCGCAAAGGATAGCGTTTTAGTAAGAATTTCAACCAAACAACCGCTGCAGCCGGTTAGTGTCAATCTCATCGTACAAACCGGCGGCGAAATTATCACTACTCAATCTATAAAAATAGAACGGAGCATCACCTCTTTTTGGTTAGACAGGCGGGCATTCCCAACTGGTATTGTCCAATTCAACCTTTTTGATCAGGCTAACCAACCGCTGAACGAGCGCATTGCTTTTATCCGCAGTAACGATCAATTACAACTAAGCCTAAAAACAAGCAAAGCAATCTTTAAAAGTAAGGAGCCGGTTTTCTTTACCATGGACGCCGCTGATAGCGAAGGTAAGCCTGCGGTAGGAAATTATTCGGTCAGTGTAATTGATGAGAGTAAATTACCATCTGATGAGGCAAACGAAAGTACCATATTCAGTAATTTGCTGCTTACTTCCGATCTGAAAGGCTATGTAGAAAAGCCTAACTATTATTTTACTAACGTAAATAGCGATGTTAACAAAGCGCTGGATAACCTGATGCTGACTCAAGGTTACCGCCGGTTTAGGTGGAATGATTTGAATACTACTATAACTACGGCTCCAAAATTCGCCGCCGAGGGGTTAGGCACAACTATATCCGGCACGGTGAAAACTTTAGGCAAAAAGGTATTACCAGGCGCTACGGTGACGTTTTTATCGGTTAAGGCACATGTTACCAAATTTGCCACTACCGATTCTTTAGGTCGCTTCAAATTCGATGGTTTCTTTATGACCGACAGCATAAAGTTTACCTTGCAGGCACGCGGTCCTAAAAATAGTAACAAGGTTATCATTACGTTGGATACGCTTCCTAAAATAAGGCTAAACAAAAATCCAAACGCAGGTGATTTAACAACAGATATTAATGGTACCCTTAAAGCATATATAGATGCCGGCAAAAAGCAGGATGAGCTTTATACAAAAATGGGTCGGATGGATATGGTGCATCGTTTAAGAGAAGTAGAAATTAAAGCGGAGAAAGCCAAACAGAACACCTACGCTTTACAAGGTGCCATAAAGATACCTGAGGGGCACGCCAGCCGCACTTACATAATGCGGGATCCGGAAAAGTACGCCAACCTTGCTTTTGCCCTCGCCGGAAAGTTAGGTCCCGTTTACTTTGTACAAAATAAGCCTTATTATCAAAACTCACCAATGACGGTGGTTTTAAACGGCAGGATACTAACGAATGAAGACGAGATAAACGACATTTTTGATTTGGGGGTAATCGATCCTGCAGATATAGTGAAGGTGGATGTTTTGTATGATAAGTTTTCGGCCATGTTAGAACTTTATAAGAGTGGCCCGATGATATTCTTATATACCAAGCCAAACTATCAGCGTAAGACAAGTTACGAGCCGAGTGTTGTAAATATCGACCCTAAAGGCTTTAATAACGCCCGCGAATTTTATTCACCCAAGTATGACAGACCGGGCAGCAACAAACTACTGCCTGATATGCGTACAACAGTTTACTGGAATCCGTACCTGAAAACGGGACCTGACGGAAAAGCAAGCTTCGGTTTCTTCAATGCTGATGGCCCTGGGAACTATAAGGTAACCGTTGAGGGAATCGATGCAAATGGGCAGTTAGGCAGGCAGGTGTTTCATTATAAGGTTGATGGCGATTTAGCCAATACCATGTCGGGGTTGCCGGTAACCTTAAAAGATGAGAGCGCAAAGCTAATCGCCAATCGGTTAGATACTTTATCACGAAAGTTGCCAATAGAAAAAGTTTACCTGCATACCGATAAGCCTTACTACAACATAGGTGATACGCTATGGTTTAAAAGTTACGTTACCGATGCTAATCAGCTACCATCTAAACAAAGCGGACTTTTATATGTGGAGTTAGATGATGACAGTACCGAAGCGGTAAGGCGCGTAACTATCCCCATAAAAAATGGCGTTGGGTGGGGACAGATCCCATTGCCGCGTGCTATTTTCCACGAGGGGGGGTATACGCTGCGGGCTTACACCAACTGGATGCAGAATTTTGGTCAGGATGCTTTTTTTACCCAACGTTTTTACCTTGGTGTACCAGCGCAAACCGCCTGGCTGATAAAATCAACCGCTACTATAAAACAGGTAGAAGATAAGAATCAATTGGATGTTGATATCAGGCTTAACCAGGGCGACCGGTCGGCTATTGCGCTGCGCGATGTGGAGGTGAAGATTTACGAAGGACGATACTACCTGTTGAAAGAACAAATGCGCACCGGGGTAGACGGTAGTTTGAAATTTAGTAAGCTATTGAAAGATAAAGTTGATGGTCGAAACATCAGGGTCCAAATCAGCAGTTTGGAGAAAGCCGATAAAGGCAAAGTAGTGCAGGTACCGTTAAACATCAATCGCCCGCAAAAAATCGATTTGCAATTTTTGCCGGAAGGTGGTAACCTCGTAGCCGGTCTAAAATCAACGGTAGGTTTTAAAGCTATTGGCGAGGATGGCAAAGGGGTAGCCGTTGCTGGTGCAATTTATAACAGCAAAGGCGCTAAAGTGAAAGAGTTTGCGGCTATCCATAACGGGATGGGATCGTTTGATTTTAGCCCAGTTGCGGGCGAAGTTTACAGCGCCAAAATTACCGAACCTGCCGAGGCCACTAATAGTTATAAACTACCATCGATCAGCTCCATCGGCACGGTTATGCATATAAGTAATCCGGAGAATGGGGAGAGCCTCAACGTCAGCCTTTCTGGCATCAGCAAAATGACGGGCGACAGTGCTTGCTATCTGATAGGTACCTACAGCGGCCGGATGTATTATTCGCAAAAAATAGATGCCAAACAAAGCGAATTAAGCATTGCAAAAGATCTGTTCCCAACAGGGATCGTCCGTTTCACCTTATTAAAAGGTAAACACCCGTTAAATGAGCGGGCGGTATTTATCGATAATAAAGATCAGTTGAACGTTAGGGTACGTACTAATAAACAAGCCTTCAAAAAAAGAGACAGTGTAGGGTTGGAGGTTGCGGTGATCGATAAAAGTGGTACACCCGTTCAGGGTAACTTCTCGTTAGCTATTATTGATAACAGCCAGGTAAAGGCCGATAGCATCGCGAATTACAGTATTGCCACCGGTTTGCTGCTAAATTCGGGTTTAAAGGGGGATATTGAAAATCCGGGTTATTATATTAAAAGGAAGGATAAAGATGCCTGGCTGGCTTTAGATAATTTGATGTTAACGCAGGGGTGGACGGGGTACGACTGGAAAGATGTGTTTGGTCCGGCTAAAGAACCTGCATTTTTGGCGGAGAAAGATTTTAAAATAACCGGCCAGGTAACAAACGCACTGAATAAGCCCGTACCAAGCGCACCTGTGCTGATATCATCGCAAAAACCAAATTTCGTTAACACCATTTTGGCTGATGATAAAGGTCGGTTCACCTTCAGCAATTTGCCGCAGATAGATTCCGGATCGTTCTTTATACAGGCCCAAAACGCCAAAGGCAAAAACATGTCTTTTGGTCTGGTTACCGTTAATAAATTTAGGGCGCCCCAAGTGCCTCCGATGTTTATCAGTTCGATAACCCCCTGGTATGTAAATACTGACACAGCCCAACTAAACTACGTTAAAAGAGTTGCGCAAAAAGCCAACTTTGATAACATAAAAGGTGAAGGTACCATGCTGCGCAATGTAAATATCAAAACAGCTAAGGTTATCAAAAACTCTCTAAACCCTTATGGTCCCGGCAATTCCGATTTGTCTTTCGACGAAAAAGATATCAAAGAATCGGGCGTGATGAACCTTTGGCAATTGCTGAAACAAAAAGTACCCGGGATCCAATTAATAGGCGCCAGAAGAGCGGTTTTTAGGGGTAATGAGGTAATGATACCGGTGTTTAAATGGGGCGAATATGTTATCAATGGTGGTGCTAATCCAAGGCCGGGAACCGTATCCATGATTCAACCCAAAGCACAAGAAGAAGCTATGGACGACCCGTCATTCGATTTAAACATAGATGGCTGGCCGGTTAGTTTAGGCGACGGCGAATCTCCGTTTGAGGCGCTAAGCGAATATCAGATAGCTACACTAAAAGGATTGGAAATTATCTTCAGTAAAAAATTTACTAATCGATCTGTTCAGGGGCCGAAGGGAACCTCTATACCTGGCTATCGCACTTACGAATTTGCTAAAATAGAGATCACAACCGGAAACGGTGCCGGTTGGTACAGAGCTAAAAGCCCCGGCACCGCTACCTACAGGCCGTTACCGATACTGTATCCAACACAATTTTATACACCCAAATACAAAACAATTGCGCCCATTGTTGGCGAACCCGACTATCGTTCTACAATTTACTGGGAACCCAATTTAATAACAGACGCCAACGGCAAAGCACGCGTATCGTTCTACACCAGCGATCTGCCTAAAAATTATACTATTAACATACAGGGTATCTCTGCCGACGGTTATATGGGCAGCCTGATTCAAAAATTGCCCGAAGTGAAAATTTTGACCAGTAATTAATTAGTAAGATGATATGACAACACCTAAACCGATATCGCTCATCATGCGCCTTGCATCAGTTATTATTGCGCTCTCTCTTTTTGCTTTTGTTATCCCTAAAGATGACGACCCGCTGGACAAACTTATCGCCGCCCTCCAAAAGTGGACAACAGTACATCCGCAGGAGAAAGTATATCTGCATACCGATAAACCTTATTATGCCTTAGGCGATACCATTTGGTTTAAAGGCTATATTACAACCGGCAGCAGGCATCAGTTATCGGCCATCAGCGGTTCGGTTTATGTGGATTTGATAAACGAACAGGATTCATTGGTTCGTTCCCTAAAACTACCTGCCGCCAGTGGCACAGTAATGGGAGATTTTGTTTTGGGCGATGAACTGAAAGAAGGTAATTATCGCCTGCGGGCCTACACCCAATGGATGCGTAATGCGGGAGAGGGGTACTTTTTTGACAAGACCTTTACAGTGGGTTCGGTTTTTAGCAATAACATCATCACTAAGGCCGACTATCAATATAAAGATATCGACGGCAAGCAAGTACTTACTGCCATCTTAAACTATACCGACGACCAGGGCACTCCGCTGGCCAACAAAAATGTTCAGTACCGCATAATGGTTAATAAAGCTCAGGAGCTTGTTAAAACCATTAAAACTGACGCTGCTGGTAATGCGCTACTCAATATCCTGAACGAGAAACAGACGGATTTAACCGGGGCTTACATTCGCACGGTAATTAGTAATAGCGCAGGTAAGGATGTAATTAAAGATTTCCCCATTAAGGCTAACCTTGCCCAAAGCGATGTGCAGTTTTTTCCGGAGGGGGGTAATCTGATTAATGGGGTGGTATCGCGGATTGGTTTTAAAGCAGTCGGGGTGGATGGACTGGGAATTAACATTAGCGGCAAGGTCGTAGATGACGAGAATCTGGAAATAACCAGTATCAGCACGCTGCATGCCGGTATGGGTAGCTTTGTTTTGCGGCCCGAAGCAGGGAAAACCTATACTGCCAAAATTGCCTTTGCCGATGGCTCGACCAAAAGTATAGGCCTGCCTAAAGCCAACAATGATGGTTATACCCTCAGTGTTTATCAACCTGCTAAGGATAGTATTTTGTTAAGGATTAGTACAAAAACACCATCGCAACCCATCAATCTTAACCTAATCGCGCAAACCGGCGGCGAAATTATTACCGCTCAACCTGTAAAAATAGAACGTAGTATGACATCGTTCTGGTTAGACAGGCGCGCATTCCCTACCGGGATAGTGCAGTTTACCATCTTCGATCAAAATAACCAGCCGCTGAACGAACGGATCGCCTTCATTCGCAGTAATGATCAATTACAACTAAATCTAAAAGCCAACAAAACATCCTTTAAAAGTAAAGAACCTGTTTTTTTTACCATGGATGCTGCCGATAGCGAAGGCAAGCCAACCATAGGAAATTACTCGGTAAGTGTAATAGATGAAAGCAAAATCCCATCGGATGAAGCCGATGCAAGCACTATTTTCAGTAATCTGCTGCTTACATCTGACATAAAAGGATACGTAGAAAAACCTAATTATTACTTTAACAACGTAACGGATGATGTAAACCGGGCTTTAGACAATTTAATGCTGACACAGGGCTATCGCCGCTTTACCTGGAAAGAACTGAGCGCTGCTAACTCAACCGCACCCAAATACACGGCAGAAGGTTTGGGCGTTAGCATCAGCGGTAGAGTGCAAACCCTCGGTCATAAACCGCTCCCTAACGCTAATGTGATGCTAATGGCCTTAAAAGCCGGTGTAACGCGACTAACAACCGCCGATTCGTCAGGGCGATTTAAGTTCGAGAATTTCTTTTTAACCGATAGTATTAAGCTCACCATACAGGCCCGGACAAGTAAAAACAGCGACAAGTCTATTTTGATTTTGGATAGCGTACCCGGCGTTAAAATCAGCAAAAATCCTCACACAGGCGATATCACCACCAATATTAATGGTGTACTGAAGGCTTATATAGATGCCGGTAAAAAGCAAGATGAGCTTTATGAAAAGATGGGCCGGATGGACCAGGTGCATCGGCTACGCCAGGTGAATATCAAGGCGGCTAAGGATAAAAAAGATGCAACAGCAATGCAGGGCCTATTAAGGATACCGGACGGCAGCGCTAACAGAACTTTTACGCCTAAAGAAGATGAAAGTACTACTGTAGGGACTTTTTTAATGAGTCATTTAGGTGCAGGGGTAATTTTTCGGGATTACACGCCATCACGTAATCCGCCCAATTTACCTTACGATCCTGATCCTTATGAGCCGCCTATCATTAATTGCCCAATGGTTCGGGCAGATACCGGGTATCGGGCATTGTCGGTTATTTTAGATGGGAGACTATTAAGAGAAAGCGAACTATCAGGCGTTTTTGATAATGGGATGGTAGATATTAACGATATCAAGAAAATTGACTTTGTGTACAGAAACCCGGCGTTAACCGGCATGCTGGGTACGGGAATTGGCGCAATACTGATCTATACTAAAACCCCGGGCTCGCGCAAGCTATACAATCCCTCAGTTGTTAATATCACCCCAAAAGGCTTCAATAAAGCACGAGATTTCTACTCGCCTAAGTATGACAGGCCGGGCAGTAATAAGCAGTTGCCCGATATGCGCAGCACGATTTACTGGAACCCGTACCTTAAAACCGATGATGCAGGTAAAGGCGCTTTTAGCTTTTTTAATGCCGATGGGCCGGGTGCCTACAAAGTAGTTGTTGAGGGTATTAATGCTGATGGGCAATTAGGCCGTCAGATATTTCGCTACCAGGTAGATGGCGATTTGGAGGCAAGCGCGGTGGGTTTACAGGCCCCAGATAAGGACGCTCAGATAAAGCTCATTACAACGTCGTTAGATAATTTTAACCAGCGCCTGCCGGTTGAGAAAGTGTATCTGCATACCGATAAACCCTACTACAATATGGGCGATACGGTGTGGTTTAAAGCTTATTTAACTGATGTCAACAACCGCGCATCTAAACAAAGTAAACTGCTTTATGTAGAACTGAACGACGACAGTACCGAAGCCGTAAGGCGGATCTCTATTCCTATAAAAAATGGCATCGGTTCAGGGCAAATTGCTTTACCGCGCGCTATTTTCCATGAGGGTGGTTACACTTTGCGGGCCTACACTAACTGGATGCAGAATTTTGGTCCGGATATTTTCTTTACCCAGCGTTTTTACCTCGGTGTCCCTGCCGAAACGGCCTGGCTGGTTAAATCAACCGCAGGCATCAGTCGCGTGGCGGATAAGGATGAGTTAGATGTAGATATCCGGCTGAATAAAATAGATAAAAAGCCGGTAGCCCTAACCAACGTAGAAGTGAAAGTTTACGAGGGTAAATATTACCTGTTCCGCGAGGAGATGAAGACCGGGGTAGATGGCGGCCTGAAATTTAGTAAAGCTTTAAAAGACAAGATAGATGGCCGCAATATCAGGGTGCAGGTAAGTGCTTTAGATAAAGCGGATGCTGGTAAAGTGGTGCAGGTGCCGCTTAATATTAACCGGCTCCAAAAGTTAGATGTGCAATTTTTACCCGAAGGCGGTTACCTGGTAGCGGGATTGAAGTCAACCATCGGTTTTAAAGCCATTGGCGAGGATGGTAAGGGTATGGATGTAAGCGGCGCTATTTACGACAGCAAAGGCCTTAGAATAGCCGATTTTGCAAGTTTACGGTATGGCATGGGATCTTTTGATTTTACTCCAAAGGCAGGGGAGAGTTATACAGCTAAAATAAGCAGTCCGGCTGTACCCGATAAGGTATTTGATTTACCGAAAGCACGGCCTGTCGGGACGGTTATGCATATCGATAACGCCGAACAATCGGATGATGTAAGTATTACCATTAGCGGACTGGAGAAACTGAGCGCTGATACAGCCTGCTATCTTGTTGCCACTAACGGCGGCCGGCTTTATTATTCGCAAAAGCTGGATGGTAAACAAAATACGCTTACGGTAAGCAAATCGTTACTGCCTACCGGCATCGCCCGGCTCAGCCTGCTTCGCGGAAAGCAGCCACTTAATCAACGGATGGTATACATAGATCATAAAGATCAGGCCCTGATTAAGGTCAGCACCAATAAAACCGCCTACACCAAACGCGATAGTGTGGCAATGGAAATCGAAATAAAAGATAAATCAGGCTTCCCCGTTGCCGGGAATTTTTCAATAGCGGTTACCGATAACAGCCAGGTAAAACCCGATAGCCTGGGCAATTACAGCATAGCCACAGGACTGCTATTTAAAAGCGATTTAAGGGGCAATATAGAAGCCCCCGGTTACTACATCAACCGTAAAGATAAACGGGCCTGGCAAGCGCTGGATAACCTGTTATTAACTCAGGGTTGGACAGGTTATGACTGGAAAGATGTATTCAATCCGAAGAAAGAATCTGCATTTGCAGCCGAAAAGGATTTTAAGATTACCGGGAAAGTAACTGATGCTTTTAAAAAGCCAAAGGCCAACGCTTCGGTATTGCTATCATCACAAAAACCAAGTTTTGTACTTACCGCCATTGCCGACGATCAGGGCAACTTCAATTTTAATAAACTGCCCAAGATAGATTCAGGGTCGTTCTTTTTGCAGGCGCGTAATGCAAAGGGAAGCAAAATGATGTTCGGCAGGGTAGAGGTAAACCGCTTTAGACCTGCACCCGTACCCGAAACCTTTCGCGATCAGCAATTACCCTGGTATGTTAACAGCGATACATCGCAGATTAATTACGTGAGGCGTGTCGCCCAAAAAGAAAATGACGCTAATTTTAAAGGCGCCGGAACGATGCTGCGTAACGTTAACATCAAAACAAAAAAAATAATCCCCGGATCAGAAAACCGCAACGGTGCCGGTAATTCAGATATTGCTTTTGATGAGAAAGAGATCAAGGAATCAGGCGTAATGAACCTGTATCAGTTGCTAAGGCAAAAACTACCGGGGATAGCTGTGGTGAGTGAAAGTAATATGCCTACCATTAGATTAGGTGGCCGTATGGTGGTTATAATGGTTGATGGAGTTAGCCTGCAAATGCAACTTGACCCAGGCCCGACTGTGCAAAACTTGATAGATGAGTTAAGTACTTACCAAATACAGACTTTTAAAGGCCTTGAGGTGATGACCAGCGACAAGTATTTGGTGGAAACTTACACTTATCCACCAACACGTAGCCTTTTAATGCATTTTAAAGGAGAAGAAATTCAGGAATCGATAAGGGTATTACTGCAAAGAGATCCGCCGCCTGACACAATAATTAAGGGACCTTTCTTTAAAAATTCCAGACCAGCAATGAATCGACCGGGATATTTGGAAGAACGGGCCAATGTACTAACAAACCGGCCTCCAGAATTTGCTGTGATAGAAATTACGACCACAAGTCGTGCAGGATGGTTTAAAAATCAGGACCCGAGTGCTGTTACCTACAGGCCGTTGCCGGTGATGTATCCTCAGCAATTTTATAGTCCTAAATATAAATTAAATACACCTGCCATCGGTGCGCCGGATTACCGCGCAACCATTTTTTGGGAACCTGATGTTACAACCGATGCCAACGGCAAAGCCCGCGTTAAATTTTATACCAGCGATTTGCCCAAAGATTACACCGTGAACATACAGGGTTTGGGTACCGACGGCAATATTGGCAGCCTGATTATTAAAATGCCGGGCGCAGGGACAAAAGGAGGGACAACGCCGTGATGTTTGGCAATGCGTTCAATAATTTTGATATCTGGCTAAAAACTATCAACTTAAGTAGCTAAACTTTACATTTATCATCATATCATTTGGCTTTTGCGCTTATTTGTTACATGCGCAGTTTTAGCATATGGATAAAAATAATTATGTTTGGTGGACATGAACAAAAACTTTACAACAAACTAACAATGAAGTTATTTATTAAGAAACCTATTAAGCAGCTTATGGCGGCATCTGCCGAGACGGAGCATAGCTTAAAAAGAACTTTGGGCGTAAGCTCGTTAATAGCCCTGGGTATCGGTGCCATTATTGGTGCAGGTATATTCGTACGTACGGCCGCTGCTGCTGGTGAGCACGCTGGTTCGGCTGTTACTATTTCGTTTTTAATTGCAGCCGCTGGTTGCGCACTGGCCGGTTTATGCTATGCAGAATTTGCCAGTATGATCCCTATCGCGGGTTCGGCTTATACCTATTCTTACGCCACCATGGGCGAATTTATTGCCTGGATCATTGGCTGGGATTTGGTTTTGGAGTACGCTTTAGGTGCTGCCACCGTAGCTATCGGTTGGACACAGTATTTCAATGACTTTTTACAAACGTTTTTCAATTTTCATATCCCTTTTCAATGGTGTCACTCACCGTTTGAGACGGCCATCAGCACTACAGGTATGTATGCAGATCAGGTTGGTGCACACGGTATCGTGAATGCTCCGGCTATCTTCATCATCCTGATGCTTACCTTGTTATTAATTAAAGGTACTGCTGAGTCGGCCATCGTAAATAACGTTATTGTAATTGTTAAAGTTGCTATCGTGTTAATGATCATTGGTTTAGGCTGGCACTTCATCAACCCGGCGTTCCACACTCCGTATATGATCCCTGCTGATAAAGCACCGATTACTACCAGTACAGGTATTGTGCATTTTTCAGATACTTTTAACCACGGTTGGTTAGGGGTATTGCGTGGTGCATCTGTAGTGTTCTTCGCGTTCATCGGTTTCGATGCGGTATCAACTGCTGCGCAGGAAGCTAAGAATCCACAAAGGGATATGCCTAAAGGTATCCTGGTATCGTTAGCGTTTTGTACTGTGCTTTACATTTTGTTCTCTCACGTATTAACCGGTTTGGTGCCTTATACCGACTTCTTAATCAACGGTAAAGAAGCATCTGTAACTTATGCTATCAAAACAGCGATGCATGGTTACGAGTGGTTAGGTTCATTTGTGACAATCGCTATTTTGGCTGGTTTCTCATCAGTAATCCTGGTGATGTTGATGGGCCAAACCCGTGTGTTTTACACCATGAGTACTGACGGATTAATCCCTAAAGTATTTTCTTCATTGCACCCTAAACACCGTACGCCATATAAATCTCAGTGGTTATTCTTTGGGTTTGTATCAATTTTCGCAGGTTTTATCCCGGATAGGATTGTTGGTGACATGGTGAGTATCGGTACCTTGTTTGCATTCGTACTGGTATGTTTAGGTATCATGATCCTGCGTAAAACAGATCCTGATATCGAGCGTCCGTTTAAAACTCCGCTTTATATGATTGTTTGCCCGCTTGGTGCACTGATTTGTTTGTTTATGATTGCCAGCGAAGGTTGGGAAAACTGGGCACGCTTAATTGTATGGTTGCTGATTGGTTTTGTGATCTACTTTGGTTACTCTGTTAAACGTTCGCACGTTCGCCATGGTAAAGTTGAAACACCAAACGATCCGATCAATCCTAAATACGTAGAATAATCTTCTAAATAGATTTTGCAAAAAAGGTTCTGGATTTATTCAGAACCTTTTTTGTTTTTATAGCTTTATACCGAAAAACTAAATGAAGGCGGACAAAAACCTGTGGATTCTTGTATTTGTATGTGTAATCAATTCACTTGGTTTTGGCATCATTGTCCCCTTGCTTTATTCGTACGGTAAAAAGTTTGGCGTTACCGAGCAAACTATCGGCTTACTTACTGCAGCTTTCTCAATAGCACAGTTTTTCGCTACACCGGTAATGGGTTCCCTGTCCGATAGATTTGGCCGGAAGCCGCTACTGGCCATCAGCCTGGTGGGTACTTGCATCTCATTCCTGATGTTTGCCTGGGCCAGCAGTATCTTTATTCTGTTTGCTGCGCGGATATTGGATGGACTAACCGGCGGCAACGTATCGGTAGCCCAAGCTATGGTGTCAGATACCTCCACGCCACAAAACAGGGCTAAAAAATTCGGGTACTTAGGTTCGGCGTTCGGGTTTGGATTTGTAATTGGTCCGGCGGTAGGGGGATTGCTCAGCGGCCTGGGTGAACAGGTGCCGTTCTTTTTTGCCGCAGGAATTTCAATGATCGGGACTTTGTGTACGATATTCTTATTAAAAGAAACTCACCCCCGAGACGCCCGGGGAGAGCGTAAAGACCGGCATAAGTTTATTTTTCTTTCGTTGATTACTACTTTAAAATTAAAGGTAATCGGTACAACCATATTTGTTGGCTTTTTATTAGCCATGGCGCAGTTTACCATGATTACCGGCTTTCAAACATTCAGTGTAGATACCCTTAAACTGAACAACACCCAAATCGGCTTATTCTTTGCAGCTTTTGCTATCTGCGGGATCCTGGCTCAGTTGGCTGTCCCTGCAATAACCAAATGGTTATCATCCAAATCAATGATCCTGTTAGTATCGACAGCTTTGTGTATGGCGGCGATGGTATTATCCGGCTTTACGTCGGCATTTTTAATGTTCGCCATATGCATGTGTATCTATTCCCTGTTTAACGGTTTGCGCAACCCTTTGCTAAACGCCATTATAGCTGATCATAATGATCCGGCACATCAGGGCGAGGTAATGGGAGTTAACCAGTCCTACGCATCAATAGGGCAAACTTTAGGGCCTATCACCGCCGGGTTGGTACTTGCCTTTTCATCGCACGCAGCTTTCTTTTTATCGGGATTATATATTTTAATTGCATTTTTGCTTAGTTTTAGATTACACGCTAAAGATCAGTCCTAAATACTACCGCCTATGTTAACGTTCGATCCCAAACAGATTCTGTCTGTTACCATGATCTTATTTGCTATTATCGATATCCTTGGTGCTATACCCATCATTATCGACTTGCGCCAACGTGTAGGGCATATCGAATCTGAGAAGGCCTCGATAGCCGTGTTGGTACTCATGGTGGTATTCTTATTTGTAGGGGAGGAGTTGCTGAATATCATCGGTTTGGATATACCATCGTTTGCCATTGCCGGTTCGCTGGTGATCTTTATTATCGCTATGGAGATGATTTTAGGCGCCAAATTTTTTAAAGAAGAGGTGTCATCTACAGCATCCATCGTTCCTTTGGCATTTCCGCTGATAGCCGGGGCGGGTACAATGACTACTTTGCTTTCGTTAAAATCTCAATATCAAACCCAGAACATCATCGTAGGCATCGTACTAAACACCCTGTTTGTTTATCTCGTACTTAAAAACGTAAAATACCTGGAACGCCTGTTCGGCGAAACCGGAATCAACATTTTAAGAAAAGCCTTTGGGATTATATTATTAGCTATCGCGATAAAGTTGTTTAGGAGTAATACGCATTTGTAGGTTCGGCGCTGAACTTTCGGCTTCGGATTTATTTGTCAGGAATTATCGGATTAACAATTGTCAGGTCAGTAATTCCACTGATCTTTGTGCCATTCAGCCGCATCCCCGAAAGAAGAAGGATTGTTGGCTTTAAAACTTAATATCCGTTCTTTTAGAGCATCTTTATTTGTATCATCACTATTGTCTTTTTTCTCAATAACAACATCCAAACTCTTAGCTAAAGCTATGATTTTGGCAATGCTTTGTTCATTATCTGATTTTAAGATCAATTCCATTTGAGATATGCAGTAATCAAAAATAAGGTAATTGTTTATCGATAACAAATAGTCGAGATAACAATTAGGCATTTTCCAACAATCCCTACCTATTTTATAGATTACATAAATACCGCTAAATCCTATCCTTAGCCTATTTTTTTACTATTTTAGCCGCCCACTATCGCTAAAACTATGTCAGTAATTGTGCTTACGTTAATCATCCTTATCGGCGCTTATTTTGCCGGTTTATTGGGTTCGTTAACTGGCTTGGGCGGTGGTTTTGTAATCATCCCTTTGCTTACTTTAGGCCTGCATGTTAATATACATTATGCTATTGGCGCCTCGCTGATATCGGTTATCGCTACATCTTCGGGCTCTGCTGCTGCTTATGTTAAGGAGGGGATTACTAATATCCGTATCGGCATGTTTTTGGAGATTGCTACCACTATAGGAGCAATGGCCGGAGCAATGATTGCGCTGCATATTCAAACTCATTATATCGCTATTCTTTTCGGGTTAATCCTGGCTTTCTCAGCTATCATGTCCCTGGTGAAAAAAGTACAGACGGTTTATACTGAAGGCAGTCCTATGGCCGTCAAATTTAAACTTAACGGCAGTTATCCAACTCAGGATGGTGTAGTAAACTATGGCGTACGTAACGTAGGTGGTGGCTTTTTGATGATGGTTTTCGCCGGGATAATTTCGGGGATGTTGGGGATTGGTTCGGGCGCGTTGAAAGTTGTAGCTATGGATACCATTATGCGGATTCCGTTTAAAGTATCTACTACTACCAGTAACTTTATGATAGGGGTTACCGCAGCCGCCAGCGCGGTGGTTTATCTGCAACGAGGCTATATCGATCCAGCGATTTCCATGCCCGTAGTGATAGGCGTTTTATTAGGTGCGCTAACCGGATCAAAGATCCTGGTTCATACAAAATCGGCCGGATGGCTGCGCTGGGTTTTTACTATTGTGGTAAGCATACTTGCCGTGCAAATGATCTATAATGGTTTAACAGGCAAAATATAATGCAGACACCATCAAACTTTAAGGATAAAGATATGCAGGCCATTATTGGCTGGGTGCTTCGCCTGGGCGTCATTTTTTCGATGCTGATTGTTACGATTGGCGGGGTAATCTACCTTACCCGTCACGGTCATAGCGTAGCTGATTATTCTATTTTTAGGCGAGTGCCGGATTTTGTTTATCCTTCAAATATCATTAATGGGATATTGGCCAATCGTGGTCGGGCTATTATACAGGCTGGGATTATCTTGTTAATCGCTACGCCCGTTCTGCGTATTATCTGCTCTTTTATCGGTTTTATTATTGAGAAAGATTATCTGTATACCGCCATCTCTTTATTGGTGCTACTGATCATTTTAGCGAGTATGATAAGTGGGCACGCGGGTTAACCTCCCGCATTCAGCCGTTTTAGATCATCGTTATTACCGCTAACATGCTTACGCGATTTTACTGTGCTTTTGCCAAAACGATAGCTGAACGTCAGTCGGAAAATCCGCGTTTCTTTTTTATCAAAACCATCTAAACGGACGTTTGAATAATTAACAGCATACCTGTCGCGACTGGTATTGAATACATCTTCGGCTGTGAAATTGAGGCTTCCCAATTTGTTGAATAGTGATTTGCGAATCCCGGCGTTAACAAAATATATCGACCGGTATTCATAAATGTAATAGAACGTAGGGATCTCATAACTGCCGGTTACTTCCATGGTTAAACCGGCAGGAAGTGTAAGCGAGTTGACGGCTAAAATGGTGGCATCGGTAGCATCTTTATTAAGTTTGCCGGCATAATCAACATAGTGAAGGTAACTTCCGTCTGCGTTCAGGTCCAGGTTCCACCATTTGGTTACATCAGTTGCAAAATCTACATTTACGCCAAAGGTTCGTACTTCCTTTAAATTCATTTTTCCCGATGTAAAGCCGCCAGTAGCATCGTTTTGCGAGAAATAGGTAAAGTTGTATGGATCATGTGTAAACGACGCGTAAACTGATGTGGTTAACTTATCCTTATAAATCTGTTTAATCTCTAATCTATCTGTATAAGATGGCCTCAGATAGGCATTACCCGATGTGAAATTATATTTATCCTGGTAAGCAATCAGCGGGTTAAGCGACTGGTAATCGGGCCTGTCTATGCGGCGTACATAGTTGAAGGACAGGCGATGATCCGGATCGGGCGTGTAATTAATGGATACGGATGGAAACAGGTCTGTATAGCTGCGCTTGATCTTATACATCTCACTTAGCGTGTTCGCATTCGATTCGGTGTGTTCAACTCGTAATCCTAATTGATAATTAAGCTTTGCAGATGGATTGCCGGTGAAATTAGTATAAGCGCTGGTAATGTTTTCGGTGTAGATAAACTGGCTGCTTAGTTTGGTGTCGGGTATCAATGTTGTGCCGACAACATTATTAAACTCTTGCCTGTTGTCACTTTTAACAGCAATGAACTTAGCGCCGGCATCTAATTTAGCCGATTTTGACAACGGATTGCTGTAATCTGCCCTGCCCGAACCTGTAAGGATATGCGTAGGCGCAAAGTTTGAAAAATACTGAGTAGGGGAACTTGCTGCTGTACGCACATTTAGCAAGTCGCTCACTAAATCTTCGGTTGCGCGCCTGTTAAATACATCAAAATCAGCATCCGCAGATAAAGTTTGATTTGTACTGCCGAGCTTACCAACATAATTTAAATTGAAGTTGTTACTGGCAAGGCTTCGGTTAAGCAAAGATGATGTGGTTAGGGTAGAATCTAACCTGCCAAAATTCCCAATGGCCGACACCGTATTTTTATCAAGAACATATTTATAATAATAGCCAGTCACCAACAAACCGATGGTGTGCCCGGCATCAATATTATAATCTAAACCACCGCTGTAGTTGTTATTATAGCTTTTTTGGTGATTGAAATAATTGACGTTGAAATTAGTATTGCTACCCACATCACGATCTGAGATAATGGCATGCTGCGTATTGTTATTGCTGAAATTATAGCTGCCAAAAACATTAATCGACCCACTACGGTAGTTCATATTAAATCCCGCACGCGATTTTGAGAAATTACCGTACCCCTCCGAAACATCGAACGAGCCGTTGAAACCCTCGGCTGCCGATTTTTTTAATACGATATTGATCAAACCACCTGGTCCGGAGGCGTCATATTTAGCACCTGGATTAGCGATCAACTCTATAGTGCCTACGCCGCTACTTTGCATGCTTTGCAGCTGAGCAGCAATATCCTGCGGTGATAATGTAATTAACCTGCCATTAATTGCAATGGCGGCTTTTAAACCACTTTTAAATAACACATCCCCGCTGCCGTTAACTTTTACGCCGGGCGCCGTATTTAAGATCTCCATTACGCTTACGCCGCTGGCCATTATACCCTTGTCAACATTCAGCACGGTTTTATCACTGCGATTATCTATGAAAGCTTTTTTATTGGCAATAGTTACTTCTTTTAAAACTGCCGGACTGGGCATTAGAGTGATTGGAGGGATATCGACCACCTCAGCACCTAAGTTAATAGGTGCCGAAACATAAGTTAGATAGCCAATATGAGTGATACGGATTACATAATCGGCTGCTGCAATATTGCTGAACCTAAAATAACCATCTTTGGTGATTGTCGCACCAGCTACAACGGAAGAATCGCGCAGGTTGATAAGGACGATGCTGGCTGCATCGGCTACAAGGCTATTTTGTAAAAACAAGCGCCCCTGTATCCCCGAAGTTTTATTTTGCGATCTGGCGTTAGTGCTTAATATCAGTAAAAAGCCAAACACTAAGCACCCCGTTAATAGTTTCATTAAGAAATGAAGATAGATTTTATCTTGTAAATTTTATAGTTGGCGCATTATTATTTACAAATAAAAGCACCGTGATCATTTTGTTAACTTATACGGCTGTTTTATTAAAAGGTTATTATAATATATCAAATTTTTTAAATAATCCATAAATAATAGCCTGTGGGACGGTACTGTAATTATTATAAATTTGTATTCCGAAAAACTATAATGAGAAAATTAATTGCTTTTATATTAACTATATTTTTAGTAACCTCTGCTTTTGCCCAAACTGAGCCGGCTGATTACAAAAAGGTGATGACCAAATTTAAGGCCTTTTATAACGCTAATAAATTTGATAGTTTATACACCTTAATGGGTGCGGAAATGAAAGTAGCGTTGAAACGTGAGCAAATGGTAGCCATAAAAGCCCAGGTAGGGCCTTTGTTGCAAGCTCGTTTTACTGATTATGTTACCCCCGTGGCCAGTTACGATGCTGATTTTGAAAAAGGACCTTTATTGATCTACGTATCCTTGAATAAAGAGGGGCAGATGGTTGGTTTACGCTTTGCTCCGGTCCTTCAAAAAGCCAGTACGGTAGTCGAGGACCCTGATATGAATCAATCCCCGGTATCGTTAAAAACTATTACCGGTTCTATTGCCGGCACTCTGGCTATGCCGAAAACCGTTAACGGTAAATTGCCGGTGGTGTTGATTATTGCAGGATCGGGACCAACTGATCGTGATGGGAATAACATGCTGGGTGTAAGCGCGAATAGCTATAAAATGATAGCCGCATCTTTAGCCAAAAATGGAATTGCAAGTTTACGGTACGATAAACGGATGATAGGACAGAGCGTAAGTTCGACCAAAGAAAAAGATCTCCGTTTTGAAGATTATTCGGATGATGCTATAGCGCTGATTAACATGTTGCATACTGACGCGCGTTTTTCAAAAGTAATTGTGATGGGCCACAGCGAAGGTTCACTTATAGGGATGATTGCTTCTTATGATCAGCCTGTTAACGCTTTTATTTCGGTAGCAGGCCCAGGCACTTCTATTGATAAAACCTTAATCGAACAGTCAAAGGCACAATCTCAATTTGTGCAGGATGCTTTTAAAAAGGTGTTAGACAGTCTGAAAGCCGGTAAGACTTATGAGAAAGTTGATCCATCATTGTACACCGTTTTTCGCCCGAGCGTGCAGCCTTACCTGATATCGTGGATAACGCATGATCCGGCTAAGGAGATCAAAAAACTAAAAATTCCTGTTCTTATCGTACAAGGGACAACTGATCTGCAGGTTACGGTAGCCGATTCCGAAAAATTGAAAAAGGAAAAGAAGGATGCTACGTTATTGGTTATCCCCGGGATGAATCACGTATTGAAGGATGCCCCGGCAGACCGGGCTGCAAACACAGCCACTTATAAAGATGCAAAATTGCCCTTAAAGCCTGAATTTGTTACAGGCATGGTAGATTTTATTAAGAAGTTAAAGTAGTTATCCGTAAAGCTTTTGCACAACCGCTATTTTTAGCTAATTTCCGCAACTAAATTTGGTTTATGGACCTTGTAAATATTATAATCCATAAACCATGATCTATGAACCAAAACGAAACATGAAAAAACTATTTACCATTGCCGCAACACTAATTTCGCTAAGCGCGGCTGCACAAAAAAATCCGATTGTTGATGGCTGGTACGCCGATCCGGAAGGCACAAAATATGGCAATACTTATTGGGTGTTCCCAACTTATTCGGCTAAATATGAGGATCAGGTTTTTATGGATGCTTTCTCATCTAAAGACTTAAAGACCTGGACTAAACACCCGCGCATAATTGATACATCAGGCGTGAAATGGGCTAAAAAAGCCATGTGGGCACCAGCTGTATTGAAAAAAGGTAGTAAATACTATATCTTTTTCGGCGCTAACGATGTGCATAAAGGCGAAATTGGTGGTATTGGTGTTGCCGTAGCCAGCAAACCGGAAGGCCCTTACAAAGACCTGATTGGCAAGCCATTGATTAACGATATCGAAAATGGCGCCCAACCGATAGATCAGTTTGTGTTTAAAGATAAAGATGGCAGCTACTATATGTATTATGGCGGTTGGGGCCATTGCAACATGGTGAAACTGAAAGATGATTTTACCGGTTTGCAGCCGTTCCCTGATGGTACCATGTACAAGGAAATAACTCCAAAAGGTTACGTAGAAGGCCCTTACATGTTTATTAAAGACAATAAATATTACTTTATGTGGAGCGAAGGCGGCTGGACAGGTCCCGACTACAAGGTTGCTTACGCTATAGCGGATTCGCCCTTCGGCCCGTTTACCCGTTTGGAAACCGTGCTTCAGCAAGATCCTGAAGTTGCAACCGGCGCCGGCCATCATTCGGTAATCCACTCAAGCAGTGATGATAAATGGTATATTGTTTATCATCGCCGTCCCTTAGGCGAGCGGGGTGCCAACCACCGCGTGGTATGTATCGATGAAATGAAATTTGATAAAGACGGTAAAATTTTACCTGTTAAAATGACTAAGTAAGGTTAAGTTATTTAGCTAACAACTTCTCTTTTAGATATAAAGGCACCTTAAATGTTGTGCCTTTTTTGTGTCAGCTACTCCTAACTTTAAAAACCTTACCTTTGGAGCCTTATGGCATGGTCAGATAAAATAAAGTTAAATAAACAATTAATACGCTCGGTGGCCGATGCCGGGTACGAGTCGCCTACTACTTTGCAGCAAAAAATAATGGCGCGCATGATAGGCGGGCAGGATTTTGTTGCGATAGCCCCCGAAGGCGGTGGTAAAACTACGGCTTATGTATTGGCAGTATTAAATCGCTTCAATCATCAGCCCGATGGTGTGCCTAAAGTGTTGATACTTACGCCTAACCAGGAAGGCGTAGAAGCGATAATCGATCGTTTTGATACCCTAAACCGAAACCGTACCATCCAAATTGTTGGTTTGTATGCCATGCCCGGTATAGAATCCCAGATGGATGCTTTAGCCGATGGTGCCGATATTGTGGTAGCAACCCCTGATCGTGCGCGTGCAATCTATCTTAAACTGGGTCTAAATCTCAATAAAATAGAAGTTTACATAGTTGACGATGCCGACCTGATAGTTAAACAAGGCTTGCAATTGCCTACTAACGAGTTAGCTAACAGTATCACTAAAGCACAACGATTAGTTTTTACGCAAGTAATGCATGCTAAACTGGAGAAACTAATTGAGCCGTTTATGCCCGAGCCTGTTATTATTGAGGTAGAAGAAATTGGCGAGACTACTTTAAACCTGTATCCGCAGGTGCTATATCAGGTTCCTAACTTTGGGACTAAAATTAACCTGCTTAATCTTTTCATGCAGGATAGCGAGTTGTTTACTAAGACTGTAGTGTTTGTAAACACCCGCCAAACAGCCGAAAAGCTTTATAAAAGCCTGACAATATCATCCAAAAGCCTGATAGCTGTTTACAACTCGTGGAACCCAACTTGGGTTAGCTTTGCATCTGCCCAGGATTTTACGGCGGATAGCGATGTGAGGATGCTGATTGTGGCCAATGAAAATGCCGATGAGATAGATTTGAGTGGTGTGCCGTTCCTTTTACATTTTGATTTACCGGCCGAAAAAGATCTGTATCTGGACCGTTTGGTTAATACCTCGGCAGATTCAGATGAGGAAATATTAGGGATAACTTTCGCTACCGATTTAGAATTAACGGACGTTAGAAAGATAGAACAAGCCTCCGGTCAGAAAATTCCAGTGATGGAATTGCCTGATGGTTTGGTGATCGAAAAAGAACGCAAAAGAACCGAGGATAAATCCACGTCATCAACTGAAGGAAGCGATCCAACCAAAGGCGCTGCATTCCACGAAAAGAAAGCTAAAAACGCCAAAACTTATAACTTCAGCTCTGGCCAAAAAGCTAAGATGAACATGAAGAAGAAACACGGATAGCAACAACGTTGTAAGGTTTACGTGGTACGTTATACGTTCAGAAACACCTTCTAAACGTATAACGTCCCACGTCAAACTTACAAGTTCATCCCGCCGGATACTTCAATCCTTTGCGCGTTGATCCATTTGGCATCCTCAGTGCATAGGAACGATACCACACCGCCAATATCATCTGGCAAACCAACACGACCTAAGGCAGTTACACCCGCCACATGTTTGTTCACGTTCTCGTTATCACGAACCACGCCGCCGCCAAAATCAGTTTCAATTGCGCCCGGAGCTACCACATTTACTGCGATACCACGTTTGCCTAACTCTGCTGCCTGATAACGTGATAATACTTCGATAGCCCCTTTCATTGCTGCGTATGCAGAATACCCCGGCATGCTGAAGCGTGCTAATCCTGACGAAAGGTTGATAACGCGACCACCATCATTTATTAAAGGCAAGGCTTTTTGAGTTAGAAAGAACACACCTTTAAAATGAATATTTACCAGGGTATCAAACTGTTCTTCAGTAGTTTCTGCAAATGGGGCGTTAATGCCTATGCCTGCATTGTTAATTAAAAAGTCGAAACCTGTAGCGTCGAATTTATCTGCCAATACGGTTTTAACTTGTTCAAAAAAAGCATCGAAGCTTGCAATCTCTCCTGTATTTAATTGTAATACAGCTGCTTTTTGGCCTGCTTTTTCAATTTCGGCGGCTACTGCATCGGCTTCGTCTTTTTTGCTGTGATAGGTTAATATTACGTCGATGCTTTTTTTTGCCAGGCTTAGTGCCATGTTTTTGCCCAGTCCGCGGCTACCGCCGGTTACCAGTGCTATTTTGCTTGTTGTGCTCATTTTTTTATTTTTAGTACAACAAAAGTATGGCGAAATTGTGCCGGTTAGTTTGCGAAAATCAATCCAATGTTTTCAAAATTCAATCAAAGATCAGATTTCAAAATCCTACAAATCAAGATCTACGATCTAAACGCCACTGGCGCCAACTCGGTCTGCTTTCTGAAGAAGTTGGAAAAGTGGGCCACCTGTTCAAAACCAAGCGAGTAGGCAATCTCAGAGATATTCCAGTCGGTTTGTTTGAGTAAGATCTTGGCTTCCTGTACAATGCGGTTGGTAATAATATCGGTGGTAGTTTTACCAGTGTTCTCTTTCAATACCTTATTAAGGTGATTTACATGTACAGATAACTGATCGGCATAATCCTTCGCAGTACGCAGCCTGATTTTTTGATTAGGCGATTCGATAGGGAACTGTCGTTCTAAAAGCTCTATAAATAAGGAAGATACCCTTGCTGAGGCCGTATGCGACGGATATAACGCCGTTGCCGGCTGCAGTTTCTGTCCATAATGGATCAGTTCTAAAATATAGTTGCGCAGCAGATCGTATTTAAAGGCGTAATCAGATGAGATTTCTTTGTACATCTTCCTGAAAATGTGATCGATCTCTTCCACTTCTTCATCATTCAGTTGAAAAATAGGGTAGCCGCCTGGTTGAAAAATTGGTAGGTCATCCAATACTACACCACTTTTGCTTTGGATGAGAAACTCATCAGTAAAAATGCAAAAGTATCCGCCTTGTTCCTGGCCCTGAGGGACATAGTTATAAGGGATTTTAGGTGTGGCGAACAACAATGCGCTCTTCTCAATATCTACTACCTTATCGGCATACTCCGCTTTGTTGTGACCGCGAATCAGGCTGATCTTATAGTAAGCCCTCCGGTTATAGGGCATTGTGTTAGGGCGCTTGCGTTGCAGCGCAACAATATCCGCCGTTTTAAAAACATTAAAATGCCCAATTTCCTTATTAATACCCTTCGGTAATAATTGCGAAGTCTCGCCGTAAAATTCCTCTAACGTAATGGCTGCCATATAAATGATTGATTTGCAAAATTCAAATAATTTATACGGAATTGCAAGTGTTTTTGTCGTGTTTGGGAGTAGAACAGAGTAGTATAGATTGAATTAGATTAACGTATTTACAATCAGTATTTTAAGTTGTTTTCTGGTCTTTTTTATCCTGAAATACGCTGTTGGTTTTTGGGTAATTTAAAGAAGAAAATAAAGGTTTTAAGCCCGTTTTTTGGCATAAAATCGCCAAATTTTTAAAAAACAAAAATTAAACATCTGAGTCCTTTTTAAGGAATAGATAATGGCTCCGGTTACTTTTTGTAGTAAAACCTGAAGTGACATTTACGGCATAGCCAGATCCGGTAATCGTTTTTCAGACCGTACAGTTGAATGTAAATAGAACCGATAAGGAAAATGATGGCGGTGCCTACAATGGCGGGTGCGTGACTATAGGCGTAAATGGAAAGGTAAATGGCGTATCCCAATAATAATACGGCAAGCGTTACGCGCAATATCACATCAATTTGTACGATGTTGCTGCTTTTACATTTAGGGCACCTCGGTTTCAACGCTCAGACTTTTAATGATAGGTCGATAGAATTTTCTCAGGTTGTGTGCAGTCTGATATTACCCACCACAACGTGCTGCCAAATATAGCTATTTTTTAAATCTTCAGGTTGTAAAAGGTTATGATATGATCAGGGTTTTGCACTTAATTTTAGATCATAGACAGAGGTGATCTCCGTAAGAACTGTCAGTTTAAAGCGACTTTTAATTCCGCCTTTCCATCCAGCAAATTACCAAAAATATAGTTTGTATTTTGGGTTAAAAAATTTGCTTTGATGGATATTACTCTCTAATTTTCATCAAAATCTATCTCACCTATGAATAACCTTTTGCGCGATAAAAAGCTGGTGATTACCGCCGGCGCGTTGATTTTACTGTGCTGTATTTGCCTGGGTATTTATCTCAAAAACCGTAAAAAGCCAGCGTTCGATCCGGCGTTCAGCGCCTATATCGAATCTTACACCTCGGGCGTAATTTCCAAACAAAGTACTATTCGCATTAAGCTGGCCAGCGAGGTGCAGACCGGTCACGCTAAAAACGAGATGGTGGATGCCTCAGTATTCAATTTTTCGCCATCGGTAAAGGGTACCGCTTATTGGGTTGATGCACAAACCATAGAATTTAAGCCTGCCGAAAAACTGAAACCCAACAAAAAATACGATGTTGAATTTGATTTGGGCAAGGTGATTAAGGTGCCGGAGAAGTTTGAAAAATTCAGTTTCGATTTCGAAACCATTAAGCCGGATTATGATATCGAGTTTGATGGCATGCGCACCGCCACTAATACATCAACAGATAAAATGAAGCTGACCGGCACTTTGCTTACCGCTGATGCTGAAGATAATGCAGTGGTAGAAAAAATGCTGAACGCCAGCTATACTACCGAAGCTAAACTAACCTGGGTGCATGATGCAACATCAAAAGTGCACCATTTTACCGTAAGCAGTTTAACTCGGGGTAAATCAGCCGCTAACCTGGTGATGAGTTGGGATGGCGAGCCTTTGGACATCGATAAAAAGGATAAGGAAGAATTTGAAGTGCCCGAGCAGGGCCTTTTCAAGGTAATGGATATCAAAGCCGTGAACGATCATGATCAGTATGTGATGATCTATTTTTCAAACCCGGTTTTGGTTGGGCAGGAGCTGAACGGTTTAACAGGCATTAATAACCAAAGCGATGTGGCCTATACTATTGATGGCAGCACGGTGAAACTGTACGCGCCGATATTGTTAGAAGGTAACCAAACCGTTTTTGTAAACGATGGGGTGCAGGATATCAGTCAGCAGAAGGTGCTTCGTGCATTTACAGCTAATGTGTTTTTCGAGAACCGGATGCCGGCGGTAACTATCCCCGGCAAGGGCGTGATTATGCCAAGTTCGGGCAAGCTGACGATGCCTTTCGAAGCCGTGAATTTGAAAGCAGTGGATGTGAGCATTATTAAGGTTTACGAGAATAATGTGCCGCAATACTTCCAAAATAATGAGTTTGATGGCGGTAACCAACTGCGCCAGGTGGGCCGTCCGGTGGTAGAGAAAACCATCCGCCTGGATGAGGATAAGAGTTTAAATCTGAGCAAAAAGAACCGCTTTATGCTGGATATCGACCATCTGGTGCGCACCGAGCCGGGCGCTATTTACCGGGTAGTTATCGGTTTCCGTAGCAGTTATTCTTTATTCAACTGTAAAGCGCCGCACGTAAAAGCCAAAGACGGTGACAACAGCGATGATGAGGGCTACGGCGAAGGCGATGAAGAAAGCAGCAGCTACGGTAACGTGGGCGATGATGACGATGAGTTTTGGCAGCGTTACGATAATTATTTCCCTTCGGGATATAACTGGAAGGAGCGGGAAGATCCATGTTCGGATTCGTACTACACCAAAGACCGTTGGGCTACGCGTAATATCATTGCATCAAACATAGGCCTGATTACCAAGCGCGGAAACGATAACAGCATGCTGGTGGCGGTGACTAATATTTTAGATGCCAAACCGATGGCTAATGTTGATCTGGAACTGCTGGATTATCAGAAACAGGTGATCCTGAAAACCAAATCAGATGCGGATGGATTGGCCAGCTTCATTCTGAAAAGGAAACCTTATTTACTGGTGGCTAAAAACGGTAAAGAACGCGGTTACCTTAAACTGGATGACGGTAATTCCCTGCCGCTAACCCGCTTTAACGTGGGCGGCGAGCAGGTGCAAAAAGGCCTGAAAGGTTTTATTTATGGCGAGCGCGGTGTGTGGCGCCCCGGCGATTCTATCTTCGTTACCTTTATTTTAGAAGATAAGCAGAAGACGTTGCCGCCTGACCACCCGGTGGAGTTTGAATTTTATAATCCAAGCGGGCAATTGTACAATCGCATTACCCGCAATAGCTCGGTTGATGGTTTCTATAGTTTCCGTACGGCTACCACTACATCATCGCCCACAGGCAACTGGCTGGCTAAGATAAAAGTAGGCGGGGCTAAGTTTGAGAAGAGCATTAAGGTGGAGACTATCATGCCTAATCGTCTGAAGATTAACCTCAGCTTCGGTAACCTCACCGAGTTAACCAAGGGCAGCAGCACAGCTGGTACACTGAATGCCCAGTGGCTATTTGGTGGTATCGCCCAGAATTTAAAAGCCAAAGTTGATGCTTATGTATCGCCGCAAAAAACGGAGTTTAAAAACTTCCCCGATTATGTTTTCGACGACCCTACCCGGGCTTTCAGCACCCAAACGCAAACCGTATTTGATGGTAAGCTGAACGAGACTGGTACCGCAGCAATTGATGCCGATATCAATATCGATAAACAAGCGCCGGGCCAGTTGAAAGCCAATTTCCTGGTGAAAGTTTTTGAACCGGGCGGTGCGTTCAGTGTGCATCAAATGAGTATGCCTTACAACGTGTATCCGGGTTATGTAGGTATAAAAGTGCCTAAGGGCAGCGAGCAAAGCGGGATGTTAACTACGGGTAGTCCGCATGATATTGATATTGCAGCGATAGATACCAAAGGCGTTTTACAAAGCGGCGAACGCGATGTGGAGGTAGAACTTTACAAAATTCAATGGCGCTGGTGGTGGGACGAAAGCGGCGACGAGCTGAGTAATTTTACGCAGGATCAATATAATAAACTGGTGCGTACCGAAAGCGTGCGCCTGACTGACGGTAAAGGCAAGTGGACGCTGAACCTGACCAACGACGAATGGGGCCGTTACATGATTCGTGTAAAAGATCCGCTGACCGGTCACAGCACCGGGAAAGTGATCTATGCCGATTGGCCGAATTGGTCGGAGCGGTTGCAGCAGGGCAATGCTACCGAGGCTACAATGTTGTCTTTCACATCCGATAAAACAACTTATAAAGTAGGTGAGACCGGTACGCTGACCATCCCGACAGGGGCCGATGGTCGCGCATTGATTAGTTATGAGAACGGCAGCAAGGTGCTGAAAACCGAGTGGATTGATACCCACAAAGGCCAAACCCGCTACAGCTTTAAGGTGGACGAAACTATGGCGCCGAACATATTTATGAACGTTACGCTGCTGCAGCATCACGATCAAACGGTGAACGATCTGCCTATCCGTATGTATGGCGCTATCCCTATTGAGGTAGAAAATCCGGAAACGATATTGAAACCGGTGATCAGCATGCCGGATAAAATTAAACCAGAAACTACGGCTGCCATCACCGTGTCCGAAGCATCGGGCAAGGAAATGACCTATACCATTGCCATTGTTGATGAAGGTTTACTGGATTTGACCAATTTTAAAACCCCCGATCCGCACCCGGCATTTTATGCCCGCGAGGCCTTAGGCGTAAAAACCTGGGATATGTTTGATTATGTGATGGGCGCTTTCGGCAACGGACTGGAACGCATCTTGAGTATTGGCGGTGACGGCGCGGGCTTGAACAATAAAAACGCCACCATTAACCGCTTTAAACCGGTAGTGAAATTTTTAGGCCCTTTCCATTTAGGCGAAGGCGAAAAGCAAACCAAAAGCTTTAAACTGCCGCAATACATCGGTTCGGTACGGGCCATGGTGGTTGCCGGGCATGGCGGTGGTTACGGCTTTACAGAGAAAGCCGTGGCGGTTAAAAAGCCGTTAATGATATTGGCCACTCTGCCGCGTGTATTAGGCCCGACGGAGAAGGTGCAGTTGCCGGTGGATGTTTTTGCGATGGAGAATAATATCAAATCGGTTGATTTGGAGGTGCAATCCAATGCCTTTAGTAATCTGGCCGGAAATAATCATAAAACGGTGACCTTCGATAAACCGGGAGATCAGATTGTTTTCTTTGATTTGGATGTGAAGGATTTTGTAGGCGTAGGTAAAGTGAAGATCATTGCCAAAGGCGGCGGAGAAACCGCTGCTTATGATGTGGCCTTAAACATTCGCAACCCTAACCCGCCGATAACCCGCGTCACCGAAAAAGAACTGAAACTCGGCGAAACCTGGCAGGCAGATTATGCAGCCGTGGGAATGACGGGTACCAACAAGACATCTTTAGAGGTATCTACCATCCCTGCCCTTAACCTGGCCAAACGTTTAGGCTATCTGATTGAATACCCTTACGGATGCGTGGAACAAACTACATCGGCAGTGTTCCCGCAGTTGTATTTAGGTCAGCTGATTGATTTGGACGCCCGCAAAAAAGCGGAAGTGGATCAGAATATCAAGGCCGGCATTAGCAGGCTGAATGGTTTCCGTGCGCCCGGCGGTGGATTAACCTATTGGCCGGGCGTTGGCGAAGCTGATGAATGGGGCACTAACTACGCCGGGCATTTTCTATTGGAGGCGCAGGCCAAAGGGTACGCTATCCCGGTTGGTTTTATCGATCAGTGGAAACGTTATCAAAAACAAAAAGCACTCACCTGGTCTTTCAACCCCGATCGGTATTATGGCGACGATTTAACGCAAGCCTATAGATTATATCTATTGGCTTTGGCCAAGGCGCCTGAGTTAGGTGCAATGAACCGCTTGAAGGAACTAAAATACCTGCATGCCGAAGCTAAATGGCGCTTAGCCGCAGCCTATAAACTGGCTGGGCAGCCCGAGGTTGCCTTGAGTATGGTGCGCGGTTTGCCTACAACGGTTAAGCCTTATAACCAAATGTACGGCACTTACGGCTCGGATGTGCGCGATGAGGCGATGATTTTAGAAACTCTGACCTTATTAGGCCAGCGCCCGCAAGCTATGAGTTTGCTGCGCACCATAGCCGATAAACTGGCGCGCGATGATTGGTACAGCACGCAAACCACCGCCTATTCGCTGATGGCCATTGCCAAGTACTGCGGCGTGGTAAAATCGAGCAATAAGATTGCGTTCAGCTATTCGGCTGGCAAGCAAAACGGGAATGTTAACTCCGGCTCGTATTTATGGCAGGGCACGTTTACCGCGGATAACGGCAAGGCTGTCGTTAAAAATAACGGCGGATCGTACATGTTTATCCGTCTGATTCAGCGCGGGCAGCCAACGGGTACGCAGGTGGTGGCTAACCATATCGACCCGGATGTGCTGCAAATGCGCGTTGGTTATTTCACCCTGGCGGGGAAACCGATAGATATCAGCAGCATTAAACAGGGTACCGACTTTGTAGCCCAGGTAAATATCAAAAATCCTGGTCACCGTGGCCGGTACGATAATTTAGCATTGACGCAGATCTTCCCTTCAGGCTGGGAAATCCTGAACACCCGGATGATGAATAATGAGGAAGCCTTCCGCTCTTCACCGTCAGATTACCGGGATATTAAGGATGATCGGGTAAACACCTATTTCAGCCTGCCCGAGGGTAAGGAAGTAACCTACTTTGTAATGCTGAATGCGGCTTATACGGGAAAATATTACCTGCCGGCAACGTATTGCGAGGCGATGTATAACGCATCCATTAATGCACTGATAAAAGGCGGGAAGGTTGATGTGGTGAAGTAAACTCACCCCGACAGCGCTTCGCTGGTCGGCCCTCTCTCCGCCTGCGGCGGAAAGAGGGCAGGAGTCCATACCAACGTAGAGACAGATAATTATCTGTCTCTACAACGCGTGTATATCATTTCCGAATTATCCTTTTGAAACGCCCATTCATAAAATATTTCAACCCCCTCAAAAGCAAAAAGTCCGCTATTATTAGCGGGATTTTGCTTGCGTTGTTGCTATGCTTTTGGTTTTGCCTGCCGCGGATATTGTTTAAATCTCCGACATCATACGTAATAGATGACGATAGCGGTCAGCTTTTAGGTGCCACCATCGCCGCAGATGGTCAATGGCGTTTCCCTAATAATGAGCATGTGCCGGAGAAATTTAGAGCCTGTATTATTGCCTTTGAGGATAAGCGTTTTATGCACCATCCTGGTGTGGATGTATTGGCGTTTAGCCGGGCTATCAGGCAAAACCTTCGGGCTAAACACGTCACAAGCGGGGGCAGTACGCTCACCATGCAGGTGATCCGTTTAGCTACCAAACATAAGCGAACGTTTTTAAATAAGCTGTTAGAAATGGTGATGGCGGTCCGCATGGAAATTACTTACAGCAAAAGCGAGATTTTAGCCCTGTATGCCAGTAACGCCCCGTTCGGTAGTAATGTAGTTGGTTTGGATGCGGCATCCTGGCGGTATTTCGGGCGTACGCCCGATAAACTATCCTGGGGCGAAATGGCGGCGATGGCCGTGCTGCCCAACTCACCGGCCTTAGTGCATCCCGGCAAAAACCGGAATACCCTGCTTAAAAAACGTAACCTGTTGCTGGATAAACTGGTAACGATGGGTACTATCGATATGGAAACCGCCAAATTGGCTAAACTAGAACCCATGCCCGATAAGCCTATGCCGTTGCCTCAATTAGCACCGCATTTGCTGCAACGCTTCAGGGCCGAACACCCGCAAACCGAAGGTTCGGTAACCCGTATACAAACCACTATTAAATCTGCCCTGCAGGAGCAGGTTACCGATATCATCGAACGGCATCACCAGGTTTTAAAGGCCAACGGCATTAATAACATGGCAGCCATTGTGCTGGATGTGGAGACCGGCGCGGCCCTGGCTTACGTCGGCAACATATCGCATCCCGAGAATGTGGCTTTGGAGAGTGATGTGGATGTGGTGAATGCACCCCGTAGCCCGGGTAGTACATTGAAGCCTTTGCTTTACGCCAATATGCTGCACGATGGTCTGCTGTTGCCCAATAGTTTGGTTCCCGATATCCCAACCCAAATTGCCGGTTATCATCCTGAGAATTTTGATTTGGGGTATGATGGGGCTATTCCGGCCTCGCGGGCATTATCAAGGTCGTTGAACGTACCTGCCGTAAAAATGTTGCAAAAGTTTAAATACGAACGTTTTTACGATTTTCTAAAGAGAGCCGGCATCACCACACTGAAGCAGCCGGCAGATCATTACGGCCTTTCGCTGATATTAGGCGGTGGCGAAAATACCCTTTGGGAGTTAGGCGGTGCTTACGCGGATATGGCAAGGGTGCTGAATCATTATGATAAATATAAAGGACGTTATGATCCTAACGATTACCATAGCCCGGTTTACCAGGCATCTGTAAAAGACAAGCCCAGTACCGAAAAAGCGGGCTTGCTGGATGCCGGTTCCCTGTATTACACCTTTCAGGCGATGGAGGAGGTAATGCGCCCCGGCGAAGAAATGTTGTGGCAACAGTTTGGATCTACCCAACGCGTGGCCTGGAAAACAGGTACCAGCTTTGGCTTCCGCGATGGCTGGGCCATTGGCATCACGCCGAAATACGTAGTAGGTGTGTGGGTGGGCAATACCACGGGCGAAGGTCGGCCGAATTTGACGGGGATCAATACTGCTGCTCCGGCCTTATTTGAGATCTTCAGGTTATTGCCGCTTACGCGGGATTGGTTCCCGATGCCGGTAGCCGATATGGTGAAGATCAAAGTCTGCCGCGAAAGTGGTTTCCGTGCGGGCGAAAATTGCGATCATCCCGAGGAAATGTGGGTGCCTAAAGCAGGGTTAAAATCACCGGTTTGCCCATATCATCAACTGGTTCATCTGGATAAAACCGGGAAATACCAGGTAAATGCCGATTGTGAGCCGGTGGATAACATTGTTAATGTGAACTGGTTTGTGCTCCCGCCATCCATGGAGTATTATTACCGGAGCAGAAACTATCAATACAAAACCCTGCCGCCATTTAAGCCGGGCTGCTCAGTACCCGGCAATACTAACGCTATGGAACTGATCTATCCCCGTAACGATGCCAAGGTTTATATCCCCCTGGAAGCCGACGGCAAACGCGGGCGAATGATCTGCAACGCCGCCCATCGCCAGCCCGGCATGAAGATCTTCTGGCACCTTGATGATCAATACATCGGCGAAACGGTAGATCTGCATCAGATGGAAATCCTTGCATCGCCCCGCGAGCATGTGCTTACTTTGGTTGATGCCAATAGTAATGAGCTGACGGTACGGTTTAGGGTGATGGAGAAGAAGTCGGGGAGTGGGGAAGAATAATTGGGTAGAAAAACTTACGAAGTTTAGGACTATTTAATTATCTGTTTTTTAACCTGGCCGTTAAGGCTAAAAATTTAATCCATTTTTTAGCTGGAAAGTCTTGTATATTTATGGAGGAATCGCTTAATAAAGCTTGATTGAATAATCCGCTATGCGATGGGTAATCTTCTCTGTTTAATTTATTACTACTTAACTCGTTTAAGCAATCGATAATCAAATTCTTATCTTGTTGATTTAATTTGATGCGTTTAATTGATTTAGACGGGATGGCAGGTACATCTGCATCACAATCCTTAGTTTCTTCTAAATAATCCGCCAAAAGCTGTCCGTTAAAACCATCTCTATAAATAGTTAACACTTTCTTGTCGCCGCCCCATTCTCCGCATTTGTTGTCAATAGTTAATAATTTTAGTCTGTTTACATGGTTAATGTAGAGTAAGTCATTTGTTTGATAAAAGGACTTGGCAGACGTAAACGTGAAAATAACGATAGCCAAGATTAAAAGGCTTTTAATGTGTGCTTTCATTTTATTAAAAATTGTCTGATCCCCACAATGTCTTAAGCATGGCTACGCCTCCTGCTCCTCCCTTAATTGATTTACTTTCTGTATTCTCTTTTTCCTTTTGGCAAACATCCGGAATAAAATTGGGCGGCTATCATCGGCTGCATCAGGATAGTAGCGTTTTACCAGGCGACCTATAATTATGCCGTACACACCCATAATCAGTCCGCAAAATTGGGGCGGAACATTGAACAGGTTAAATATAAAAAGCAAAACCAGCATCAGCGGAATCACTACATACTGCGCGCGGGCTACTTTCCATTTCAGTTTGGTTTCGATATTATCTACATCGTAACAAAGTTTCTCTTTATTGCGGACCATGTACCCGGTTAACAGCGTGAACGAGAATAGGGATGCTAAAATCACCACCAAATAAACGTTAAAACCCCAAACGGCCTGTACGGTTTTGTCTTTGGCAAAGCCGGTAATCATGGTGGCGGCAAAGGGGAACAGCGAGATATTGAACAGGAAAAACAGGTTCAGCGCCAGGAATGGTTTATTATAATCGCGCAGGTAACCTAACAAGTTTACATGCCTGGTCCAAAACATCGCCACAAAAAAGAAGCTGATGGCGTAGGTTAAAATGTGCATGTAAATTTTATTAAACTCGTGCCTAAACACCTTTTCGGTGGCATCGCGAATAGTTTCGGGGAGTTTAAGCTCGATCACCATAATGGTGAGGATGATGGCGAAAACCGCATCGCTGAAAAGGATGATGCGCTCGAGTTGAAATTCTTTCTTTAATTCCAGTTCTTCGTGAGTGTTCATAACCGCAATATATTATTTTTGCGGGATGAAAGATAATGACCGCGACTATTCCTTTTGGACAAAGTATAAAAAGTTTGCCCAAAACGAGTTGCTGCTTTACATTATTATGGTGGTGGGCATCATCCTCGGCATCATCATCTTCAGTTAGCCTTTGGTCAGTACCATGGTATAGTCATCGTACATAGATACCGTCTTTAAAAAATCAACCAGGTTTTCGTATTCATCTTTGGGGTAGGTGCCATCGTTCATTTGCAGGCGGCGTTTAAAAATTAGCTTTTTGCCCTCAACCCGGCTTGTTATAATATACTTGCCGAAGGGTTTATCCAGTTGCTTATTCAACGCATCTTTTTCGGGTTTATAACCATCGGGAATCAGGTAGCTGATCTCGTCTTCCTCCACATAACCGCGGTTAATGTAAACATCGGTACGGCGGTTGCGCACATCATCGGGGATGCCATGGTTACGATTGGCCAAATTCACTTTAAAATAATACTTCCCCGAGTTAAGCGGTGCAAAATCACGGGCCTGTAGTTTGATGGTCTCTACGGTGGCCAGGTTTTTATCGTCAGCCTTTTGGAAACTGAGCTTATCGATATTCAGGTTACTGATAGGGTAGGCCTGCTTGATCTTTTTTACCTGTTCGGTATAAGCTTCGTTAATCAGGTAATCGCGGGTATCATAATCGGTACCTTCAAATTTAGTGATCATGTTGCCGCTTAAGTCGCCGTTGGTATCAATGGTGAAATCGCCCGTACGATGGGTCATATTCAAGCCCGCACTATATTTAGGTGTGTGCAAAATTTTGCCGCCTTCGGGCGTGCAAGCCAGCACGAGCCGGTCGTCTGTAAAATCGCCTAAAAAGCCGAAGGGTATGGTTTGACTGGTGCACTCCAGCCAAGTAGTATCACTTTTAAACGGAACAGCCAGAATCACGTGATCGCCCTGATCCATACTGGCAAACTCAGGCATAAAACTCCGCTTGCGCGATCCGCTTTTTACCACGCAATACCATGATTCTATCCCGGCGGCTTTTAGTAGTGCATGGGTATAGTTAACTAAAGCCTTGCAATCGCCATAACTGGTGCGGTCCACATCTGATGCTAAAAACGGCTGATATCCGCCAATACCTACCTGAACGCTTACGTAGCGCGTTTTTTGCTGCATGTACTCGTATAGTTTTTTGGCTTTCAGTTTCGGGTCGATTATGCCGGCGGTGAGTTCTTTAACTTTGGCGATGGTCTCGGGTGGCAGTCCGTCACGGTTTAATAGTAGCTTGTTATACACCCAGGCGCCTAATTCTTTCCAATTTGTAAAAGATCCGGGGATGCCTTCGTACTCGAAATTTTGAGGAGCTATTTTTACCAAAGGCAGGTAACGCTCCGCATCCGGGCTGTAAGGCTCTGGTCTCAGCGCTTTTAAGTTGGCTATTTGCCAGGTATAGGTTTTTAAACCTTGTGCATCGGTACCCGCAACTGCTTTTTCGGGCGTGTTGATATCGACGTAGTTAATGGTAAAATCGGGCTTGCAGATAAATTTGTAGGTACTATGCTCTACAGCTACGCCTGTGCCGGTAATGGGTTCCCAATCACTCAGGTTAAGGCTTTGTTTTGACCTTATTTCAAGCTCGTATTCCACCGTGTATGGGTATACGATTACCGCAGGCTGATACCGTTTGATACGGGAATCTTCAAACAGCGAGGCGTTTGATGCCGCGCTGACATCCTCAAAATCCTTATCGCTGAACTTACCAGTTTGTTTACCAAACGAGTTGTAAATGGCTCCACGGATAGATTTTATGACGTTGCTTTTATTATACCATACCACAATTTCAGCATGGTCATCACCATTTTTGTTTAAAACGGTAACCACTTTTTTAAGGCGATAAACGGTAGTGCCAAGATCCTTCACCTCGGTGCTCTCGTCGCTGGTGCGGATTACAGCCGTGGCGTAGGATGTCAGCTCTTTAGGGATCAGGCTGGCATCGTAGTTCTGTTGCGCCCGGCCGGTAAAAGCCAGTAAACAAATCAAAAGCGATAAAAAGCTGGCCTTCATTAGTTTTTCTTTAAAACAATTTCGCCGTGCTGCGATTGGATGATCTTGTTAAACAACTCTTTCAAATAAGGATATTCCTCGGGCGAATAAATAGAGCGGTTAAACTTGGTAGAGTGCGAAATCATCACACCATCATCAGTTTTAACATAGTTAACCAAAAAATTTCCCCCATCTAACGGCATCGTCAAAGCTACATTTTCAGGAACGGTTTCTACCGCTAATTTCGATGCAAGGTGCAGGTTTAAAATAAATTTATCATCGTACATGGCACCACGATCTACCGGGTAATTGCGTTCTTGTAGTTTGAACGGATTTTCGTGTACCTCGTCGATAAAGAAAGGGTTAAAAGCAAAGCGACCGGCGTTTAAATCTTTGTAAACATCCATCTCAATATCATACTGCTCGGTTAAGGGCGCATCTAAACTATCCAGATTTTTTACTGATGATTTCAGGATCTTGATGTTTTTTAACTTGTTGTCCAGATCATCCACATATTCATCTATCGAGTTAAATTTCTTTATCCTTGCACGTTTATCTACCGCCTCGTAACCCGAAGAATAATTGATCATCGTTCCTTTAAACTTCCCGTTATCCTGCAAAGTAAGATCGAAAGCATAGGTGCGGCTCTTTTTTTGCGATGCTATCAAATCAATCCAGTACGATGGTTTATCCAGACTCATCACCCGGCCCTGATCGTTAATACATTCCAACGGCAACAGTCCGAAGGGCAGCAGCGGGTCGGTAGCATCCAGCATATAACTTTTATCGCCAATGTTGGCTTTGGCCACCACGTAGTTAAAATCGGTTTCAACCGGATATAGTTTGTTTACCACGCCATGATCGCGGGTAGAGAGTAGTACGGCTTCGGTATTAATACCCGCGGCGTTAAGGGCCGCTATCAGGGTCAGGTTAATATCGCCTATGGATCCGGTATGGCTTTCGTAAGCTTTTTTTATCCCATCCTCGCTATGCCAGCCTGCAAAGCCGTTCCATTTAAAGTTTTTCTGGATGTTTTGAAAAACGGCCTTAGCTTTTTCCAACGGATCGGTTTTGCCCGCTGTAAGGCCGGTTAGTTTATCTTTAAAATAACTGGTGCGCTTTAGCTGCGAGCCAAAAGCATCATCTTTTTTCATTTCATAATCCACATCCTTCCACTCTTTAGCTACTTTGATATTGGTGCCGGTATTCAGGTTGGTATAATCTGATAACTCAAAATAGATGGCCGACATAAAGTTTTTGGGCGATGTCATATACTCCTCGGGGATAAAGGCTGGTACATCATTCATTAAATAAGTTATTTTTGAACAATCGCACTTAACGCCGCCGCCGGGCGTAAAGCATTCGCGTTCCAGTTCGCCCTGGTTTTTATCTAATTTATAAGGCCCGCGCAAGGATACATTATAATTGTAAACGGCAGGGATATGCGCCTCGTACTCTGATCGGATTTTTGGTATTCCTGCCTGAAAGCTCCAGCTTTTAAAGGTCCATACATGTGGGCTTTCCAGTTTATAGCTATATTCTATTACACACCCTTTGCGCAGGTTAGGCAGCGTAAATTTTAACAGATCCCAATAACGATTTTCTTTCACCTGGAAAATATTTTTGGCGTCCAGCTCGCTTTTTTGCACGTTGCCATTATCATCTTTATAAAAAGTAACCGCTTTAATATCTGTCACCCGTTCAAACCGGTCGGCATCAATTTTATAAATGGGGATTTCGATAGTGCCCTGGTCAAACGCTTGGTTGTCAAAAATTTTTATTTTAGTGTGGTACTCATGTATCAGGGGTGTTCCTTCGCTACTGCTTAGCCATGTTTTGCCAAACTCGTTAAGTACCAGGGCGTGTGCGGAGGTGTCTTTGTCGTACCTGGTCATATTCAACTCGGTATCCTTCGGTCGACCGAAAACAAAATCCTGAGCCGATACGTAAAAAGAGATTGATAATAAGATTATTAGTAATAAAGCCGGTTTCATATAATTTTTGTGTGTAAACGGGTTTTAAGTTATCATTTTTTTACGCAAAGAGGGAAAATATAAAAAAATATAATAAGGGTTTATACTTACTTTTCCTCACCTTTGTGTTGCATTTACACTCTTCATGAAATTACAGCTAAAAAGACCACTCGCTTTTTTTGATATAGAAGCTACGGGAATTAACATTGGTGCAGACCGCATTGTGGAGCTCTCGGTTATTAAACTTCATCCCGATGGGAGCGAGGACGTAAAAACCTGGCGCGTTAACCCGGGTATGCCTATCCCGATAGAAACATCGTTGATCCACGGTATTTATGATGAGCATATCATTAACGAACCTGTTTTTAAAGAATTAGGCGCCGCTATTGCCGAGTTTATTGCCGATAGCGATTTGGCCGGATACAACTCTAACAAGTTTGATATCCCGATGCTGATGGAAGAGTTTATGCGTGCCGGGATTGATTTCAGTCTGGATAACCGCCATTTTGTAGACGTACAGAACATCTTCCACCAGATGGAGCAGCGCACATTGAAAGCAGCATACAAATTCTACTGCGAAAAAGATATCATCAACGCACACAGCGCCGAAGCTGATACCCGCGCCACCATGGAGGTTTTGCTTGCGCAGATAGAAAAATACGAACTGACTGAGTTTGAAGATAAGCAAGGTAAAAAAAGCACCCCAGTTGTGGGCGATGTAGAAGCCCTGCACAAGTTTACCAACCTTAACCGCACGGTTGATTTTGCCGGACGGATGATTTATAACGATGCCGGCGAAGAAACCTTTAACTTTGGCAAGCACAAAGGTAAAAAGGTAGAAGAGGTATTTGCAATTGAACCAAGCTATTACTCGTGGATGATGCAGGGGGATTTTCCGCTTTACACCAAACGCCAGTTAGAGGGAATCTACAACCGTTGGAACATCAAGCGCCAGGCCGAACGCGCCGCACGCCCGGCCCAGCCAAAAGTTGCAAGCCCTGAGGCTACCCAACCAAATGCTGAAAATAAACCGGCTAACGAGAACCGCCCGGCCAACCCCAACTTTAAAAAGAACACCAACTACCAGCAAAAACCTTACGTAAAACGTGAGGATAAAGCCCCTGCCAAACCTGTTGACGAGGATATGTTAGCAGCGTTGAAGGGTAAATTTGGGAAGTTGTAATTGAGTCCGAAAGTCTGGAAGACCGGAAGTCCGAAAGATAGAAAGGTATAAAATAGCGACGGCGATCAGATAGTTCTGGTTGCCGTTGTTATTTGTAGAGGATTTTGGTTTATATTCAACAGAATTGAACTTTGAAATTAGCCATTATAGGAAAGGGCCTGTCAGTCAGAGCGTAGTCGAAGACTGGTGCGGAGAGGCCTGCCCGCCACGTTTCGACTACGCTCAACGTGACGGCCCGGCTCTATGTCTCCCAAATTCTATCTTCCGGTCTTTTCGACTTCCAGATTCCCGGACTCCAAAAAAGAGATATTTCTTTTCAATCCCCCAAACTTCGTGCGTTTTACGGCTGAGTTTTTAAATACCTTTTGGAAAGTTTCTTCGGTAATCTCTTCCCAATCGCGTTTTGTGATGCCTAACAAATCGGGGTGCGGGGTGAAGGCAGGTTCGTTATGCAGGACAGAAAACTTATTCCAGGGGCAAACATCCTGGCAAACATCGCAGCCGAACATCCAGTCGTTGGTTTTGCCTTTAAATTCCTGCGGCAGTTCGTTTTTTAGTTCGATGGTGAGGTAAGAGATGCAGCGGCTGCCATCAACGATGTATGGGGCTACTATGGCTTCGGTAGGGCAGGCATCAATGCAGCGGGTACAGGTACCACAATGGTCGGCGGTGGGTTCTACGTCGTATTCCAGTTCAGCATCGATAATCAGTTCGGCCAAAAAGAAAAAGGAACCCGCGCGTTGATTGATCAGGTTGGTATTTTTACCCACCCAGCCCAGTCCGGCTTTTTTAGCCCAGGCCTTATCCAATACCGGCGCCGAATCTACAAACGCTCTGCCATTTACATCGCCAATTTGTTCCTGAATGGTGTGGAGCAATTCTTTTAGCTTGTTTTTGATGACGGTATGGTAATCCATCCCGTAAGCGTATTTGGAAATCTTAGGTGCAGTAGGGTCAAGCTGCTTTTCGTCGGTGTAATAGTTCAGCGCCAGGGAAATTACCGATTTGGCATCGTCGACCAGCAAACGCGGATCCAGCCGTTTATCAAAATGGTTTTCCATGTACTGCATCTCGCCATGCATGTTTTTATTTAACCAGGCTTCCAACCGGGGTGCTTCTTCTTCCAGGAAACCCGCTTTGGCAATACCGCAAAACAAAAAACCCAGGCGTTTAGCCTCGTCTTTAATGATTTTGCTGTATGATGAGAGATTGGGGGCCATTTGGGGGCAAAGGTAATGAAATCCAACACGTCATTGCGAGGTACGAAGCAATCTCTTTGTTATACAGAGACCTTTATAAACCGATATTTGTGTGTAGAGATTGCTTCGTACCTCGCAATGACGGGGTGATTAAATAAAAAAGCCTTACGAAGTTCTAAAACTTCGTAAGGCTGATATAAAGTTGATTAGCCTAATGTTTAATAAACTAATCTTCAATCTCTAACTTAAAAACTCTGTCTAATGCTATTGCTCAAAGTTTTAGGGTTCCAGTATCCGCTGGTGATGATACGGCGGATGCAGAACAACGGATCCTGCGGATCGCGTTTATCAGCTAAGGCGAAGGCAGCTTTAAAACCGTGTTGTTTGATGCCGTCGATAGCGGAACGGTTCCATAAGCCAAACGGATAAGCGAAGTAGGTCAATTTTTTACCGGTAATTTCTTCCAGCTTTTTGGTTGGTTTGTCAATTTGAGTAACCCAGTCATCAACCGGTTTTTCGGTAATTTTGCCTTTTAAGCTTTTGATTTTTAAAACCGAATTGTGTGAGTACTTGGTTACCATATGGTGATCCCAGGTATGGCTACCGATTACGTTGCCCTCGTCCGACAAGGTTTTAACCATCGCGTCCGTCATGTAATGCGGGCGGTTTAGCGATACTGTCATCACAAAATAAACAGCCTTGTAGTGATATTTCTTCAGCTCCGGATTGGCAATCGTATACTGATCCAGATCGGTGTCATCAAACGTAAGCATAATGGGTTTGCTGGGCAGGGGAGTGCCTTTGGTCAGGTAATCGTACAACTGATCGGGCAGGATGCTGTGGTAACCGCTGTCGGCCAGCATTTTCATGTGGGCTTTAAAAGTGGCTATCGGGCAAATATAGTCCTTCGCGTTTTTAGAGTCGGTTGGCCTCCAGTCGCGGATTTGGTGGTAGCATAAAATAGGCACCTGTTTTTTGGCTAAAATAGCCGCTGCATTACCCTGTGCAGAAACGCTTTGTGTAAACAGCAAGCCCGACAGAGCCAGCATTGAAATTGCTTTTAGCATAGTATAGAGGTATTAAAATATAAGTGGCGGTAAAAATAAATTTCTACCGCCACTTTAAAAATTTTAGTTTTAAACAAATTTAGGCTTACAGCACTATGCGTTTGCCCGAAGCTGCCGACCGTTTTGCAGCATCTAAAATCTGCATAACAATCATGTTGTAGTTTAATGATGACTGATCATCGCCTTTAATTTCTCCTTTCAACTGTGCCGCTAAATAAACCATCGGGTCGTTAATAGGGGCGGGCAGTGGAGCTGCTTTTTTGGTGCTTACCTTATTTTCGCGCAGGCGCATGTAAACATCGTTACCGTTTAAAGCATGGATATACCCGGTCTCGCCAAATACTTCCATATCCTTAATAGAGAAAGGCCAGTTCCACGATCCTTCAATTAAACCAACCGATCCCGGATATTCTACCATAATGGTAGCATCATCATCAACCTTTGGGTAAACATCAGTTTTGTAATGACGGGTAACCGCAGTTACAGCAGTAGGTTTTGCGCCCTTCATAAACCAGGTAATCAAATCTGCACCGTAGCAGCCAAAATCATTCAGCGCACCGGCACCGTTACCAATAGGGTCGGTTAACCAGGCTAAAAACTCGGGACTGCAACCAATTTCTTTAGGTCCCTGGTGTCCATCGTGAAACACCATTTTTTTAATCTTACCGATGCTATCCGCAGCAAATGTATTGTAAGCCGATTGGTTGGATGCGTACCAGGTAGTTTCAAAGTTAACCCAAATTTTAGTGTTGTACTTTTTGGCTAAAGCTTCCATCTCTTTAGCCTGATCTAAAGTTGCGGCTAAAGGTTTTTCAACCATTACAGGTAAACCAAGGGGAGCGCAAATTCTCACAATATCAACGTGCTTGCTCACCTCGTTATAGCCCAAAACGGCATCAGGCTTTTTTACCTTGGCCAGCATGGTTTTGGTATCCTCAAAAAAGATATCCTCGGGCAGTTTGGCGCGTTTGCCAAATTTAGCCCATAAGGCTTTGTTTGATTCGGCAATACCGATAATATTTACCTGCCCTTTGGTATAAGCATTTAAAATATTAGCGATATGGTCGTGATTAAGCCCCACAACGCAAACGTTCAGTTTGGTTTGGGCCGATGCCGTGCTGATGGCGAAAACCACCATCAGCATCAACATCATCCGTTTTTTAATTGTGATCAACATCGGTTAATAATTCGGTTTATAATTGGTTTTATGATTATTTCTCTAACGATAACGAATACGGCGCCGAGGTGATTTTTGTACCACGGGTTTTATTCGGTGTAGCCGACATATTAAAGTTAATCACCGCACCTTTTTGCAGGCTCGAGTGGCTTAACCAGGTCAGGTCGTATGGTTTGCCATTGTAAGTCATCGACTGGATGTAACGATTACCATCGCTGTTGTTTGGTGCGTTGATGATTACTTTTTTGCCGTTCTCTAAGTTCAGTGTAGCTTTCTTAAACAATGGTGCACCAATTACATACTGATCTACAGTAGGGGTAACTGAGTAAAAGCCCATAGCCGAGAATATATACCAGGCCGAAGTTTGGCCGTTATCCTCATCACCGCAATAACCATCAGGAGTAGCTTTGTACAGGCGGTTCATTGCTTCGCGCACCCAGTATTGAGCTTTCCATGGCTCGCCGCCGTGGTTGTACAGGTAAATCATGTGTTGGATAGGCTGGTTACCATGTGCGTAGTTACCCATGTTCATGATCTGCATCTCGCGGATCTCGTGAATTACACCACCGTAGTAGCTGTCATCAAAAATAGGCGGAACGATAAATACCGAATCCAGTTTATTAACCAAGGCTTTGCGGCCACCCATTGCGGTAGCTAAGCCGTTAATATCGTGCAATACGCTCCATGAGTAGTGCCAGCTGTTACCTTCGGTAAAGGCATCACCCCATTTCAACGGGTTGAATGGCGTTACAAAACTGCCATCTTTATTTTTACCACGCATCAAGCCGATAGACGGATCAAATACGTTTTTCCAGTTCATTGAACGTTTTTTGAAGATCTCAATTTCGCTTGCCGGTTTGCCTAAAGCTTTACCTAACTGGTAGATAGCAAAATCATCAAAAGCGTACTCTAAAGTACGGGCAGCATTTTCATTGATCTTAACATCGTAAGGTACATAACCTAAAGAGTTGTAGTACGATACACCTGTACGTCCGGTACCTTCAGGGCCTTCGCCGTTAGCGCCGTGCACTAAAGCATCCCATAAGGTGTTGATATCGTAACCGCGCATACCTTTCATGTAGGCATCAGATACCACCGCGGCCGAGTTATTACCGATCATGATGTTTGAATATCCGGGGCTGCTCCATTCAGGCAACCAACCGCCTTCTTTGTAATCGTTAATCAGGCCCTGCTGCATCTCTTTGTTAATTGAAGGATACATCAGGTTTAAGAAAGGATATAAGGCACGGAAGGTATCCCAGAAACCGGTACCACCAAACATATAACCCGGCATAACCTGGCCGTTGTAAGGGCTGTAGTGCTGAATTTTGTTTGCTGCATCAACCTCATACAATTTGTTAGGGAAGAACAGCATACGGTACAGGCAAGAGTAGAAAGTACGGGTTTGATCAACCGAACCACCTTCAACCATAATTTTGCTCAGAGCCTTGTTCCAAATGTTACGACCGTTAGTCATGGTAGTATTGAAGCTGTTGGTACCAATTTCGCGTTTCAGGTTCAGTTCAGCCTGATCGAAGCTGATGAACGATGAAGCTACTCTAAGGTTTACAATCTCGCCTTTGCGGGTTTTAAAACCAACTACAGCACCGGCGTGGTTGCTGGTCAGCTCTAAAGTATCACCGGCAAGGTGGCCAATTTCAGTACGGTTGTTACGGCCACGATTACCATTGCCACCTTCGGTAGCTACCATAGCGGTGCTCCATGTTTTGTTGAAAGTGAATGGTTTATCGCTATAAATAACGAAGTAGTTTTTAAAGTTGGTCATTTTACCGCGGGTGTAACGCTGGGTATAACCAATGATTTTATTTTGACCCGGGATAACTTTGATATAAGAACCACCGCTTTGACCATCGATAACGATAAAAGAGCTATCGGCCTGCGGGAAGGTGAAGCGGAATTGCACAGCACGCTCGGTAGGAGTAATCTCGGTAGTCACGTCGTGATCGGCCAGGTAAACGCTGTAGTAGTAAGGTTTAGAAATCTCGGCCTTGTGGCTGAACCAGCTGGCACGATCGTTCTCCATAAACTTCATTTTACCGGTTACCGGCATAATTGAAAACACACCGTAATCGTTCATCCATGGCGATGGCTGGTGAGTTTGTTTAAAGGCTTTAATTTTGGTTGCATCGTAGCGGTAAGCCCATCCGTCGCCGTTGTTGCCGGTTTGCGGTGTCCAGGTGTTCATACCCCATGGCAGGGCGATGGCCGGGTAAGTGTTACCGTTTGATAATGATGGATCAGAAAATGAACCCATCAATGGGTTTACGTAGTCAACCGGGTTAACTACCTTGCTAACTGTTTGGGCTTGACTAAAAAGCGCAGCGCCCATAAACATAGCGGTAAGTAATTGTTTTCTCATTGATTAAGAAGTAAATATGAAATGGTGGATAAATATATTAAAAATAGTGGTTGCGTTATATTATCAAATATTTTTGATTTTAATAAAAAATGATGTCATTCCGGTAGAGCGAAGTCGGGACGGAGTGGAGGGGCGAAAGAGAAATCTTATGCGGTTTACTTGCAGCGCTTATAAGATTTTTCCTCACCCTGTCGCTTAACCCCGCACAAGTTCGTCGAAATGACATAGACTTCATGTTAAAATAACGTTTGGCTTCCGCCCGATTTAAAAAGCCCTAAATGTTTATAAGCATGTTCGGTAGCCTCCCTACCGCGCGATGTACGCATCAGGAAACCTTCCTGAATCAGGAACGGCTCATAAACCTCTTCAATGGTACCTTCATCTTCACCCACAGCCGTCGCAATGGTTTTTAACCCTACAGGTCCGCCTTTAAATTTTTCGATGATGGTAGACAAGATCTTGTTATCCATCTCATCCAGCCCGTGCTCATCTACATTTAGTGCATTCAAAGCAAATTTGGCAATGTCTGTATCTACCGTGCCATTACCTTTTATCTGGGCAAAGTCGCGCGTGCGTCGCAGCAAGGCATTGGCAATACGCGGTGTGCCGCGGCTGCGGCGGGCAATTTCGTAAGCGCCGGTTTCTTCAATTCCGGTTTTTAATATCGATGCGGAGCGGAGTAAAATCGTGGTCAGTAGTTTAGCATCGTAATACTCCAAACGCAAGTTAATCCCAAACCTGGCCCTCAAGGGAGCAGTCAATAAACCTGAGCGGGTAGTAGCGCCAACAAGGGTAAATGGATTTAAAGATAACTGTACCGAACGGGCGTTAGGGCCGCTCTCCAGCATAATATCGATCTTGAAATCCTCCATGGCCGAATACAAATACTCTTCAACCAGGGGGCTTAAACGGTGGATCTCATCAATAAAAAGGATATCGCCTGCTTCCAGGTTGGTGAGCAGACCGGCCAGATCGCCGGGTTTGTCTAATACAGGTCCGGAAGTGATTTTGATGCCTACACCCATCTCGTTAGCGATGATGTGCGACAGGGTAGTTTTACCCAAACCCGGAGGGCCATGCAGCAAAACATGATCCAGCGCTTCGCCACGCTGACGGGCGGCCTGAACAAATATCTTAAGATTAGCTAATATTTTATGCTGACCGGTAAAATCCTCAAAAGCCTGCGGGCGAAGTACTTTTTCAATATCGTATTCCGCCGCAGTGAGTTTTTCACGATCAGGATCGAGGTGCTCGTTCATTCTTCGAATATGCAAATATGCAGATTTGCAAATATGTAAATTAAAGTGCAGATATGCGGTTGTACAAGGGCGAATTTGGAAGAAATTTTAGCACTACTGAACGGCCAAATGCAGATCGGTCGCGCTTCCCCTCTTGAGAGGGGTCAGGGGTGTGTCCTTCTGCGTTATGAAGAATTTATAAAGATTTAACTTAATATTTTTGCCCGTAAATAAATCTGCTATATTTAGATGTGGCTCGAAAAATAATACCCTACAATCTGCATTTAAAAGAGTTAGCCCGAAAACTCCGCAATGAAAGTACTCCAGGAGAGAAAATACTCTGGAATCAATTAAAACAGAAAAGGTTTGGTTATGATTTTGACAGACAAAAGCCTTTACTTAATTACATTGTAGATTTCTATTGCTACGAGTTAGAGCTCATCATAGAAATTGATGGAAAATATCATCAATATGAAGATCAATATGTTTTGGACGTAAAACGTGAAAGCGAGCTAAAGACATTCGGCTTAACGATTTTACGGTTTAATGATCGGGATAAGACACATGATTTGGCAAATGTTATCCGGAATATAGAAATCAAATCGAATTGCTTGGGGAGTAAATTTCCTCTAAAGGCGAAAGGACACACCCCTGACCCCTCTCAAGAGGGGAAGCGCGACTTAATACCTAAAAGGTGAGCATTGTCAAGAAATCCGAATCAAAAATCGGCCTTTCCGACTTTCGGACTTCCCAATCATCCCTCCGGATACTTCCTAAATATACTATTGATCTTCATTTGAAGAACGCCCAATATTGCTTCCTTAAAAATGCCTTTCGACATTTTGGAAGTGCCTACGGTGCGGTCGGTGAAGATGATGGGGATTTCCGTTACGATGAAGCCGTGTTTAATGGTGGTGTACTTCATCTCAATCTGGAAGGCGTAGCCAACAAATTTGATTTTGTGCAGTTGAATAACCTCTAATACCTTGCGTTTGTAGCACACAAAGCCGGCGGTAGAATCCTGGATATCGATACCGGTGATGAAACGAACATACACCGACGCAAAATAACTCATCAGTACCCGGCTCATAGGCCAGTTAACTACGTTTACGCCACGGATATAACGGGAGCCTACCGACATATCGGCACCATCGATACAGGCTTCTTTCAGGCGCATTAGGTCGTCGGGGTTGTGTGAAAAATCGCAGTCCATTTCAAAAATGTACTCGTAGTGGCGCTCCAAGCACCAGCGAAAACCGTGAATGTAAGCGGTACCCAAACCTAACTTGCCCGAACGTTCCTGAATGTGTAGTCTCCCGGGAAATTCTGACTGCAGCATTTTAACAATAGCGGCCGTTCCGTCGGGCGATCCATCGTCAATAATCAGCAAATCAAAATCGCCGTCTAAAGACATCACCTTACGGATCATCCGCTGGATGTTCTCTTTCTCGTTATAAGTAGGTATGATTACTATGCTATCCGTCACCGGCAAATATGTTTCTGATAAAGCCGCGAAGCTACGGGCTTAATTTTTATTAAACAAATATAGCGACGCTATTTAACATGAGTTAACAGTTAAACAACATCGCTATATTTGTTACTTTAGGATGAGGGTATACTACAAATTAGTAGATACCGCGGCTGCTTCTGCTTCAGCCTCAGGATTTTCAATATAGTTACGCTCTTTTAAACGTGGCGATACAATCAAAAATACCAGTAAAAATGCACCACAAATGCCTGCAAATAACCAGTAAAAATCAGCACCTACAAACTTGGCAAAATAGCCGCCTTTAGCAATACTGCCGTTCACAATCACATCAAAATAGTTACCGGTAGCCACGGTTAATAACCAGATAGCGCCCATAGTACTCTTCATTGATTTTGGTGCCTGGGTGTAAGCATACTCTAAACCGGTGATGGATACCAATACCTCGCCTGCGGATAAAATCACGTAAGCGAAGATCTGCCACCATACCGATGGATTTAAGCCTTTATCAACCTTAACCTGCAAAAATGCGATGATCACAAACGATAAACCCGTTAAGAATAAACCTGTGCCGATACGACGAAGAGGGGTAGGGTTAATACCTATTTTACGGAAGAACGGATAAACCACATAGTTAAAGAAAGGAATGAACAGCAACAAGAAAACCGGGTTAACGGTTTGTACCTGACCAGCCAGAACAGTAAAATCAAGCGGACCTAATTTGATATGACGATCCAGTTTTTCGGCTTGCAGTACCCATTCAGATAAGTTTTGATCCCACATGGCCCAGAAAATCGGCACGAAGGCGAATACGGCCATTACGCGGTAAACAGCTTTTGTACCTTCTACTTTTTCTTCGTTAAACTTACCTTTGGCTACATCTAACAAAGGTTGTCCCGGTTTCTTTTTACCGATATTGAACAACGCATAAAGCGATATAAATACAAAGTTGTTTTTATTGATGCCTGATGGTGGCACCCTTACATACATTTTACGACCTGAGAAGAAAATGACAGTAGCCAACGCCATTAAAATACCCGGGATACCGAAGGCCCATTTAGCGCCGTAAGTAGCATATACCCACGGAATCATTACGGTAGATATCATTGAACCGGCATTGATACTGAAGTAAAACCAGCCGTAAACTTTTGATAGTAAGGATTGATTGGTTTTATCGAACTGATCGCCAACGTTGGCTGCCACGCACGATTTAATCCCACCGGCGCCGACGGCAACAAGCACTACGCCAAAAATAAAGCCGTTAAGGTTATCATCGAAAATAGCCAGGCAAAGGTGACCAAAGCAATAAACGATAGATACCCAAAGGATGATTTTATACTTCCCGGTAAACCAATCTGCTACAATAGCCCCAACAAATGGTAGGGTATAAGCAAGGGTTACGAAAAAGTGGGTGCTTTGATTAGCCTGAGCTTCGGCTACGGTTTGTAAGGCCGGGTTGTGTGTGGGGTTAAAAAATTGCGCAACAAGGAAAGTTGCCAAAATTGAGCGCATGCCATAAAAGCTAAATCGCTCGGCTGCTTCATTCCCGATAATGAAGGGAATACTCTTAGGGTATCGCGCCTTCTTTTCAGATGGAATAGTTAGTGTATCGTTCGCCATGAAATCTTTAAAATTTTCCTAAAATACTACAATTCTTCCAAATCAGAATTTTATGCTGAATTTATTGTTGGCCGGAATATAAAGTTGCTTGAAATACAGAAACTTTGAGCATTTATATAATTTTGAAGATTGGGTAGTTGATATTTGTCATTGCGAGGTACGAAGCAATCGCGGATAAGCAGAGCCGCTCTTCAGGTTCGCGATTGCTTCGTACCTCGCAATGACAAATCCGATAAACCGTGGTTATTTTACTTCCCCTTCGCCGGTTTCTTCGTCAGTACTTTCGATGCCGGTTCGGGCGCTATATAGTTATCATCATCGGCGCTTGGCATATTTTTCATATCCAGGTTTTCGGCAAATACCCAACGACCGTTTCTTAACTGATAACCGTCATAGCTGAGGTCGGGGCCGTAGGTTTCGTGTTTATCTTTAAATTTTTTATCGGGAGGGGCCAGGTGATCGAACACAATGGCATTAAGACTGGGGATGTATTTCAGCATCATAGAAGCGCGGCGGCTGTATTCAAACACCACACGTTTGCGGGTTTTGCCGTTACCATCAAAAACAGGCATGCCAAATTCTGGCTTATTCTCGTTGTTGAATGATATTACATCAATCACCTTCTTGGTCGATTCGGCGGTGTACCCCTTCCAACCTAACAGCACGTAGTATTTTTTTGCACCATAAACCGGGACGATATGGTAATACTGCGCACCAAACCATTCGCGGTTGGTGTACACAGAATCTTCCGGATTTTTTTTGAAGGGCGAATAATCTTCGAAAGGGAACATTTGCAAAGCCCCGCCGGTATTCATTTGCATGGCGCCGTAAAAGCGGTAGCTGCCATCATCATTTTGCACAAACCAGCTGAAGATCCTGAATTTATTATCGGGCGCATTAATAATGCTCACCGTCTTTACCGAATCGAACTTGTAATAAAACGAATTGTTGACCTTCAATGCGCTGACCAATGTTTTAATAAACTTATAGTTGGCGTTTTTTCGTTCAAGATCAAGCTCCTCGTTAAACATTTTCTTACCGAGGATTTTCAGGCTATCCTGAAAAGTATTGAGCTGACGAATGCTTGCACTTTGATCTGAATGCTGGGCAAAAGCGGCAGTAGAGCCGGTAATTATTAATAGAAGGATCAGCAGTTTTTTCATTATTCCAATTAACGCAAATTTTCGATAACAATTGCACTCGCGCCGCCGCCGCCGTTACAAATTCCGGCAACGCCATATTTTCCGTTATTTTGCTCGAGTACGTTTATCAGGGTAACAATAATCCGCGCACCCGAAGCGCCCAGCGGATGGCCTAATGATACCGCACCGCCGTTAACATTCACTTTGGCCGGATCTAATTTTAAAGCCTGGTTATTGGCCAGGGCCACTACCGAAAATGCTTCATTTATTTCAAAGTAATCAATCTGGTCTGTGGTAAGTCCGGCTTTATGCAAAGCCAGCGGAATAGCTTTAGATGGGGCAGTGGTAAACCATTCGGGTGCCTGTTGTGCATCCGCGTAAGCGATGATTCGGGCCAGCGGTTTTATGCCTAACTCATCCGCTTTCTCGCGACTCATTAAAACTAAGGCAGCTGCGCCATCGTTCAGGGTTGATGCGTTAGCGGCAGTGACGGTGCCATCTTTTTTAAATACCGGTTTTAAGGATGGGATCTTATCAAACTTAACAGCGGCGGGTTCTTCGTCGGTATCAAAAAGGGTGATTTCGCCTTTGCGGTCTTTAATTTCAACCGGGGTAATCTCGTTTGTAAATTTGCCTTCGGCGATAGCTTTTTGCGATCTTTTGTACGATTCTACCGCAAAAGCATCCTGATCCTCGCGACTGATATGGCATTCTGCAGCGCACAATTCGGCTGCTGAGCCCATGTGATAGTCGTTATAAACATCCCACAGGCCATCCTTAACTAAGCCATCGGTAATCTGGCCGTGACCTAAGCGGTAGCCATTACGGGCCTTATCCAGATAGTAAGGCACATTGGTCATGCTCTCCATACCACCTGCCACCACAATATCCTGTTGACCTAAGGCAATACTTTGCGCAGCTAACATCACTGCTTTAGTGCCCGACGCGCAAACTTTGTTAATGGTTGTTGCAGGCAAATCCGGCAGTCCTGCAAATTTTGCTGCCTGGGTAGCCGGGGCTTGCCCCAAATTAGCCGACATCACGTTGCCGAAATAAACTTCCTGAATCTGTTCTGGCTTTAAGCCTGATTTTTCGACCGCGCTTTTAATAATTATTCCGCCTAATTGCGTGGCGCTTAACGGTGCCAGCGCCCCGCCAAAACTGCCGATAGGGGTACGTGTGGCTGCAACAATAACAACTTCTTTCATATATGATGCTATAAATAATTGGTAGGGCAAAGGTAGGGTTTTTGTTGGAGTCGGTACATAAGGAGTACACGGGTAAGTGACAATCATAAAAAAATTGTCATTGCGAGCGTAGCGCGGCAACCTCGTAGTGTGCAGATCAAACTACGAGATTGCCACGTCGCCCTATCGCGCAATCCAGCGTTGCTCCTCGCAATGACAAAGGGATGATTCTAAGCCAGTAAAAGCAAACTTTGCTTCAGACTTACTTTTCTTCTTTAGCACTTCCCGACTTTTTCAAACTCTTCTTGCGCGCTAAAAGGGCTTGCTGCAGCAAATACTCTATCTGCCCGTTGGTGCTGCGGAATTCGTCGTTGGCCCAGCCTTCAATTTCCTTCAGCATCTCGGGATTAATTCTTAATACAAATGGTTTCTTTTCGGCCATAAATATTTTAGTGTGAGGCTGCCGCCTGTTGCTGGCGTAGCAGCGCCAAATATATGCCCGAAAGTATCAGTAAGGGCATGTTGGGGATCTTCTTTGCCAGTACGGGATCGAACGAAACTTTGAATGGCGTTTTAAACTTCCAAACTTTAGGGTCGATATAGGCCAGGTCCCCGTCAGTCTCAGTGAATAAAGTAAACACTCTCGAAAATACCTTTTTATTGGTGAAAAAGGCCTGGAAACCATCGTTCAGCGCAATACCAATCTTTCGCGACCATGTTTCCGGTTTAATCTCGCCGATGAGTTCGCCTGTGTAGGTATCATTGATAAATAAGGTACGGCTTAACATCCCCTTACGGGTGATGGTCCAGCTTTTGTTGGCGACATTCAAGATCCCCGTTTGCCTGAAAAAACCGGTGTAGCTTAACCAGCCATAAGTAAATTGCCCGTCACTTAACTCGTAAGATGAGCGCCAAAATCCATGCCTTAACACAGTTAATTCGTTAACCCTTAACTGATCAAATGGTCTGTAATTGTCCATCGCTATTAATGATATAAAGTGCCTGTATTTAATACCGGTTGCGCCGCTCGTTCGCCGCAAAGTACTACCAACAGGTTGCTTACCATGCTGGCTTTGCGTTCTTCATCAAGCGTAACAATTTCTTTTTCTGATAAGCGGGCCAAAGCCATTTCTACAATACTTACCGCGCCTTCAACAATCAGTTTACGGGCAGCTATAATAGCAGTGGCTTGCTGGCGCTGCAACATGGCGTTGGCAATTTCAGGCGCGTAGGCCAGGTGAGAAATCCGGGCTTCCAAAACTTGTATCCCGGCTCTATCCAACCTATCGTTTAACTCTTGCTCCAGCATCAAACTTACGTGTTCGGCGCCATCGCGTAGTGTGATATCGGCATTTTCGTCTTCAAAATTATCATAAGGGAAAGAGTTTGCCAAATGGCGTACCGCTGCTTCACTTTGGATGTTAACATATTGGATATAATTTTCTACCGCAAAAACGGCTTTAGCCGTATCTCTTACCTGCCAAACAATTACGGCAGCAATTTCAATAGGGTTACCAACCTTATCGTTTACCTTTAATTGCTGTCCGTTCAAGTTAAAAGCGCGCAGCGACAGTTTCCTTTTTACAGTGAAGGGATTTACCCAAAAAAAGCCGTCCTGCTTTACGGTGCCCAGGTAACTACCAAACAGGGTTAATACTTTCGATTCGTTAGGGTTAACAACGATAAGTCCCGGAATAACCAAAAAGCCGATAATGCCAAAAATAACAGGGGCGATAGTTCCCTCGCTGGCGCCGGTTATCACTGCCAGAATAAATAAAACTGCTACTACAGCCACGGCTGCAAAGCCGGGTATAGGGGTGATTGTTTTTTCAGAATCCATGATTTTTTGTGATTTAATTTGATATCATAAAGATATCAAACTTGAAATGAAAAAAGCAAGAAAAACGTTATCTAATTTAATCTTGCTATTTTTGGCTTAACAAATCCACTAAATGGCTACACTTTCAGCATCGCGCCAAAGGGCATTGTTCCGCAAATACGCCCGGAATATTAAGTATTTTATGATGTTGTTGAGTATATGCTTAATTGTGTATACGCTGCCCAAGCAAGCCAAATTCCGTTACGAGTACGAGAAAGGGCGCACCTGGAACCAGAAGGATTTGATCTCGCCCTCAAACTTTGCCATCCTTAAAACCACGCAAGAGTTAGCTACAGATCAGGCCGCGGCATTGCGCAGTGTTGTGCCGGCCTACCAGTTATTACCTAACGTAGCCGACCAGCAACTAAACGGTTACACTAACGATTTTGAAATTAAATGGCACAACGCCGGGATAAACGAGCGATTGAAAGCCAAATATTATCAAACCGGCTATAACCTGCTGAAGGATATTTATAACCATGGTATATTAAACCTGGTGAGCAAATACCAACGCGCCGGGCAGGATTACGCCATTAATATCCTGCAAAAAAACATCGGCACCGAAAAAAGTACGATAGAATTATTTACCCGCGAACGTGCACTGGCCTATGCATCGCGACAGTTGAGCGAACGCAAGGATGTAGATGAGGCCTTTATTTTAGGCCTGATTCAAAACCGACTGCAAAACAACCTGATTTACGATGATAAGCTGACCGTAAAACAGGAGAAAGATGCTTTGGATGGCCTTTCGCTCACCAAAGGGATGGTGCAGAAGAACGAGGTGATTGTGGCTAAGGGGGCGGTGATTAATGATGATGTTTATCAAAAACTGCAATCGTACAAAAAAGCTTTTGAAGATAATGCCCGCGTTAATGGCGACCCTAACCTGGTTTTGTTGGGGCAGTTTTTATTAGTGACTATCGTTATTAGCTTATTAATGACCTTCCTTTACCTTTTCCGTAAGGATATTTACCGTGATAACCGCTTGGTAAGTTTGATTTTGCTGGTGGTTACGGGTATGCTGGTTACGCTATCGGTAACTGTGCGCATGAAGGAGTTTAACGTATATTATATTCCTTATTGTATCGTACCCATTATCGTGAGGATTTTGTTCGATACGCGTTTGGCGATGAACATCCACCTGCTGGTGATTTTAATTGCAGGCTTTTTTGTACCGAACAGTTTTGAGTTTGCCTATTTCGAGATCACCGCCGGGATGATCTCTATATATAGTATCAAAAACCTGGTCCGTCGCGATCAGTTTTTAGTATCGGCGCTGATTATTACGCTTTGTTATTTTGTATCCTTCCTGGGGATCTCATTCATCCGTGAGGGGAGTTTGGCCAGTATAGATTGGATGGACTTTTTCCCGTTTGTGGTGAGCGTAGGTTTAACGCTGCTGGCTTATCCGTTGATCTATATTTTTGAGCAGGTGTTCCAAATCACATCCGACATTACTTTAATAGAACTAACTAACACCAACGCCCAGCTACTGCGCGATTTGGCTTTTAACGCCCCAGGTACCTTTCAGCACTCGCTGCAGGTAGCTAATTTGGCCGAGAACGCTATTTACAACATCGGCGGTAACTCCTTACTGGTTAGGGCAGGGGCTTTGTATCATGATATTGGTAAAATCGAAAATCCGCTTTACTTTATCGAAAACCAAAGTTCGGGCTTTAACCCGCACGATAAACTATCGTACGAGGAAAGCGCCCAAATCATCATTAAACACGTAAGCAATGGGGTAGAGATGGCCCGTCGCGGCGGACTGCCCGAAATTGTGATCGACTTTATCCGTACCCATCACGGTAATACCCGGGTGGATTATTTTTACCAATCGTACCTGAAAAATTTCCCTGAGAAATTGATCGACGAGAATATTTTCCGTTATCCCGGTCCCATTCCTTTTTCTAAAGAAACTGGTGTACTGATGCTGGCCGACTCGGTCGAGGCAGCTTCGCGTTCGCTGCGCGAACCCAATGCGCAATCTATAAACGACCTGGTAGACCGCATTGTGAGCTACAAATTAAACCAGGGACAACTTAACGATAGCAACATTACCCTGAAGGATTTGGAGATTATTAAAGTAATTTTCAAAAAAATGCTGATGAGCATCTACCATGTGCGGATAGATATGCCCAATAATCAAATAGCTAAATAATTGACAGATAAAGGAGTATAAACGGAACCGCTCTCTGCTCACTTAATCAACTAAAAACTCTTATTTTTTATTCTAAATTTTTTTTTGACGGGTAACTTGAATTGCTATATTTGCAGTCCCGAAAAAAAGGGAACATTTTCTTAACAATACATGGTGAGGTGCCTGAGAGGCCGAAAGGATCAGTTTGCTAAACTGACGTACGGGAAACTGTACCGAGGGTTCGAATCCCTCCCTCACCGCCAAAAATGAACAAAAGCCTGTAAATGAATTATTTACAGGCTTTTATGTTTTCATCGCCTGGTATTGAACGGTGAATCACAAGTTACCGGACTGATTGAAGTCAGCAGGTGTTTTAAATGCTCTGAATAATTCTTTTTTTTCATCAGCAATATGCATAGGGTAGGAAACAAGGCTGCATCAAATCGCAAATAAGGGGGGCGTTTGCTTCGGAATATCCTGGTCGGTTTACATTTGAATTGGATATCAATTTTAGCAAAACCTCCAAAAAAGCCTGTAATTTTAAAAATCAACGAGGTGAATGAAATAATTATTCGGCTGTAATATAAGGTGTTAAATGCGGATAGTTTTTATTTGAAAATATAATTTGGAAAATGAATTAATGATCATACCTTTGCAATCCCAAATCGAAGGGGCCAAATCAGTAAAATTTTGCTGAACTGGTAATAAAATCAAAGTTGTTTAAACTTTAAAATAAAGCTGAGCCGTGAGGGCAAAGCGATAAGTTCTTTTAAAAGATGGAAAATCATGTAGTGTAACATACTAAAAGCGGATAACCGTAATAGTAGTTATACTAAACAAAAACAGATACTGTATAAAGATACAACGATGATTTTCGGATCATCAAATAATACAGATTTCTATTTTGAGTAATAGGGTCTGGAACAAACGAGACATTTTACAATGGAGAGTTTGATCCTGGCTCAGGATGAACGCTAGCGGCAGGCCTAATACATGCAAGTCGGACGGGAT